>ULSO01022379.1_pt1 | contig 25690 bp, 28 predicted proteins | sample 1956701 | NCBI WGS metagenome assembly ULSO01 (sample SAMEA4835708, study PRJEB28245) | human gut metagenome | biome: gut microbiome; material: fecal sample | place: Denmark | collected 2008 | reverse complement strand
GCGGACTTGATGGAGGGCGCGTCGTTGACGCCGTCGCCGGTCATGGCGGTAATGGCGCCCTTGCGCCGCCAGGCGTTGACAATGCGGACCTTATGCTCCGGCTGCACCCGGGCATAGACGCTGTACTTCTCCACCGCCTTGTCCAGTTCCTCATCGGTGAGGCTATCCAGCGCGCTGCCGGTAACGGCCTGGCTGGCATCGGTGATGATGCCCAGCTCCTTGCCGATGGCCACGGCGGTGTCCTTGTGGTCGCCGGTGATCATCACAGGGCGGATGCCCGCGGCGCGGCACTCGGCCACGGCGGCCTTGACCTCCGGGCGGATGGGGTCGATCATGCCCGCCAGACCGATGAAGCAGAGGTCCTGCTCCAGGTCCTCCGGCTCCTGCCGGTCGGGCAGTGCGTCGTACAGGCGCTCCGCCGCCGCCAGGACCCGCAGGGCCTTGTCGGCCATGGCCTTGTTCTCCGCCAGAATGGCGGTGCGCTTTTCCTCAGTCAGGGGCAGGATCTGCCCGCTTTCCGTATAGCTGGTGCACCGGCGCAGCACCTCGTCCGGCGCGCCCTTGGTGTACTGGATAAAGCCGTTGTCTGTGCGGTGGATGGTGGACATCATCTTCCGGCCGGAGTCAAAGGGGGCCTCGCCGCAGCGGGGCTGGCGGCTCTCCAGCACAGGCTTCTTCAGCCCCTGGGCAGCGGCAAAGTTCACCAGCGCCGCCTCTGTGGGCTCGCCGATGGCGCCGTTCTCCTCCAGCGCGGCGTCGTTGCACAGCGCCATGGCTGTGGCCAGCAGCTCTGTGGGGCCGGTGTGCTCCACCACGGTCATCTTGTTCTGTGTCAGGGTGCCGGTCTTGTCGGAGCAGATGACCTGAGTGCAGCCCAGCGTCTCCACCGCCGTCAGCCGCCGGATCACGGCGTGCTGCTTGCTCATGTTGGTCACGCCGATGCTCAGCACCACCGTCACCACCGTGGCCAGTCCCTCCGGGATGGCGGCCACCGCCAGGGAAACGGCCACCATAAACGTGCTCAGCACGGTATCCAGCGTGAATTCGCCGGCCACCACCAGGTCAAAGATAAAGATGAACACGCAGATGCCCAGCACCAGCTTGCTCATGGTCTTGCCCAGCTCATTCAGCTTGCGCTGCAGGGGCGTCTGCTCCTGCTTCGTCTGGGCCAGCACACCGGCGATCTTGCCCATCTCCGTGTCCATACCGGTGGCGGTGATGACTGCCTTGCCGCGGCCGTAGACCACCGTGCTGCCCATATAGCACATATTTTTCCGGTCGCCCAGGGGAACATTGTCTCCGGTCAGCAGCCCCACCGCCTTGGTGACGGGGACGCTCTCGCCGGTCAGCGCCGCCTCCTCGATCTTCATGGAGGCGCTCTCCAGCAGCCGGCCGTCGGCGGGCACGGCGTCGCCGGCCTCCAGCAGCACCACATCGCCGGGCACCAGCTGGCTGCTCTCGATGACCACCTGGTGGCCGTCCCGCAGCACCTTGCACTTGGCGGCGGTCATGGTCTGCAGGGCCTCGATGGCCGCCTCGGCCTTGCTCTCCTGCACCACGCCCAGCACCGCGTTCAGCAGCACCACCACCAGGATGATGAACACCTCGGTGAAGCTCTCGCCGTTGAGTGCGTTGGTCACGGCGGACACCGCCGCCGCCGCCATCAGGATCAGCAGCATGGGGTCCTTCAGCTGTGTCAGGAACCGCTGCAGCAGGGAGGGCTTCTCCGCCTCCTTCAGCTTATTGGGGCCGTGCTTGGCCAGACGTTCAGCCGCCTCCGCCTCTGTCAGACCGGTGGGACAGGAGCCCAGCTCCTCCAGCACCTCCTGCGGACTGCGGTTGTATTCCTTTTCCATCGTCCATTACTCCTTTATATCATGGTTTTATAATTTGAAGCAAAAAAGCAGAACAAAAAGCGAAACAGAAAATGAACCAAAGGACAACAAAAAACTCATGCACGGACAGGCTATGTCTGTGCATGAGTCTCATTCTTTCAGGACACATCGGGCGCTGCCGCGCCGGGATGACGGTGTGCCACGCCGCGCCAAAACCGGCGCTGCGGAATTACTCCCTCATTCATTATGGGGTATTTTACCCGCTTTTTTACCCGCTGTCAACCCCAAAAAGGGCGGTTTTTACACCATTTCCGCGGCGCACAGGGCGTCAAAATACTTGTACAGCGGCATCAGTGTCCGGAAGCCATCAATGATATCCTGTGCCAGTTCCTGCGAGAACATACGCTCGTCCGGCGCGGCGTCATGTTGTAAATTGATAGACTTCTTGTTGTACCACGCCGCCAGCAGGGGAGAGGGGGCAGTCTTTTTCCTGGCATATTCCGGGCCTGAAAGCGTGAATTGCGTCTGTTTATTGAACCTTTTGACCAGCTTTTCCAGCACCTCGGGATGCTCGTCGACGGCCTTGCGGTACGCCTCCATCAGCGCCGCCTTCGGCGCCCAAAAGCCCATGCCGTAGCTGTAATAGTCTGGCCCGATCTCAAAGTAAAACGTGGGCCGCCCCGTCCAGTCCTCGCCGCCGGCGCGGACGCAGAACCACAGGTGGTCCTTGTACGGTCCATTCCCGTGCAGCCGTCGGGCATCCCGATAGATGCGGGAGAGCTTCAGCAGAAACGGCTCCTTGGGGAATGCCGCGTGCAGGGCTTCATACACCTGCTCGCCCAGCGCACGGGTGGGGGCCAGGAGATGTGCCTCATAGTCCTGCTTATGCGCCAGAAACCAGGAGCGTTCGTTGTTGAACCGAATGCCCCACAGAAAGTCCAGTGTCTCCTGTGTATAGCCTTCAAAAGCCATGCTATGTACTCCTTTTAATTAAAGCGCTCACATGAATTTGCACAGCAGAACGGGCAGCAGCAGCGCCGGCGTCATGTTCAGGATACGCAGCTTGGTGACGCCCAGCACGTTCAGGGTGATGCCGATGATCATCAGTGACCTGGTGACGGAGATCTCGGTGATGACCGCGTCGGTCAGCACCCCCGTCAGCAGGGAGGCCAGCAGCGTCATCACACCTTCCACCGCCAGCACCGACAATCCGGAAAAGACGATCCCGATGCCCATGGAGCTGGCAAAGGCCACGGATCCGGCAAAGTCGATGACAGACTTGGCCAGCAGGATGCCGTGGTCGTTCTTCAGACCACTGTCCAGCGAACCCATCACCGCCATAGCGCCCACGGCGAACACCAGCGAGCCGCTGACAAAGCCGTCGGTGATGGGACCCATTTTCCCGAATTTCTTTTGCAGCCAGTCGCCCGCCCGGGTGACGCCGTCATCAATGTGCAGCAGCTCGCCGATGACGGCGCCGATGACCAGCGACAGTATGGGGATGAGCTGGTTGCTGCTGCCGATGGCGCCGGAGATGCCGATGCCCATGGACACCAGCGCCGTAGCGCCCAGCACCGTCTGCCGCATTTTTTCCGGCATGAGCTTGCCGCCGAAGGTGCCCAGCAGGCCGCCGACGACAATGGCTCCGCCGTTGACCAGCGCGCCTGTCAATATCATGGTACAAGACCTCCATCTTCGATAATATCCCGCACCACCGTGCCGCCCATCATCAGGCCGGCCACAGAGGGCACCCACGCCACGCTGGCGGGGACGCTGCGCCGTCCGGGTGACGGTGCTTCCAGCTGCTGTGTCTCATGGGGCAGCTCCGGGCTGAACACCACCTTCAGGTGGTGGATCCCTCGGGTACGCAGCTCCTTCCGCATGACCCGGGCCAGCGGGCAGCCGCTGGTCTTGGAGATATCCGTGACCCGCAGCAGCTCGGGCTCCAGCTTGTTGCCGGTGCCCAGGGCCGACAGGATGGGAATTCCCCGCAGGCGGGCCTGCTGGATCAGGTCAAGCTTGCAGCTGACCAGGTCGATGCAGTCCACGATATAGTCGAATTTCCGGGAGAAAAATTCCTCCCGATGGGCGGCGTCATAGGTGGCGCAGATCGGGTATACCACCGTGTCCGGGTCGATGTCCCGCACGCGCGCCGCCGCGACCTCCGCCTTATACTGCCCCACGGTGGAGGTCAGCGCGCACAGCTGGCGGTTGATGTTGGATACGGATACCGTGTCCTGGTCCACCAGTGTCAACGTGCCAACGCCGCTGCGTGCCAGGCACTCAGCGGCGTAGCTGCCCACACCGCCCAGACCAAACACCGCCACATGGCTGCGGCGGAGTTTGTCCAAAGCGGGTGCGCCCAATATCATTTCTGTTCTGAGAAAGCGCTCGTTCATAGACTCGAAGAAGGGGCGGTCATCAGCCCACGTGCTTCATGCCGTTCTCCTGCACCACCTCGGCGCTGTCCAGCAGACCGTCCAGCCAGGCCTCGGTGTCGGTGTTGCGCAGAGCGTTCTCGGCCTGTACCTGCCAGTAGGGCACGTCGTCGCCCACAAAGTACATCACATGATAGCCCTTGTAGTTAGAACTCTCGCCGTATACGATGCCGGTGTCGCCGGACTGACGGCTCGCATCGAAGCACCAGTCGTTGAACTCGGTGACCATCTGGTTCTTGTAGATCTTGGTGTACAGACCGCCGTTGGTGTTGCTGCCGTCATCCGCACTGAGCTCGTTGGCCAGGGCCGCGAAGCTGTCCTCGGTGGCCTCGCCGGCCTTCCACTGGGCCAGCGCGTCCTCGGCTGCGGCCTTGGCCGCATCCTTAGCCGCCTGCAGGTCGGCCTCATAGGTCTCGGCCTCGCTGTCCAGTGCGCTCTCGTCTACCTTGAACAGGATGTGGCGCACGTCCTTGGTGGCGTATTCCTGACGGCCCACGCTGCGGAACACGACCACATAGCAGTTGGAATCGCTGGCCACAACGGCGCTGTCGCCGGCCTTGCGCGCACTGTCAAATACCCAGTTGGCCACGTCGCTGCCGTTGTTGCTGCCGGCATCGGTGCTGGTGTAGCTGGCGGACTCATAATCCTTGGCCACATCCTCCAGCGCCTCGCCGCCCTGCACGCGCGCCAGCACAGCGGCGGCATCGCTCTCGGCCTTGGCCTTGGCGGCGGCGTTCTCCTCGTCGGTGGGCTCCACGGTGTTGCCGTCATCGTCCTTGGTGCTGTCGGCGGTACCCTTGAAGTACAGGGACTCATAGCTGGCCACGTCAAAGCTGCTCTTGTTGCCCTGATAGTAGGTCTCCAGGTCGCTGACGGTGTAGGTCAGCTCCTCGGCGTAGTGGCTCTGGTAATGGGTGGCCACGTCCACCAGCTGCACCATCTCCTTGAAGGTATCCACGGTCATGTTCTTGCCGTAGATCAGCTTCAGATACGTCTTCGTGGAGTAGCCGTTCTGCTTGGCGGCGGCGTTGAGCTCCTCCATAGTGGCATCCAGCTCCTCCTGAGTGTGCTCATCGGCGCCCATGCCGTTGGCCTCAGCCTCCTGGGCGGTCAGCACGTACATGGCCAGCTGCTTCACCGCGGTGTCGCGGACATACTGCTCCCATGTGATATCACCCTCGTCCTCGATACCCAGCGCGGTCTTCATGGTGTCGCTCACCACCTGCTGGTCCAGGGATTTGGACGTATCGATGCCGTAAAAGCTGGCATAGCTGCTCTTCAACAGACTGCTCTTCACGTTGGCGTAGAAATACTCCACCTGCCCGGCGGTATATTTCTCACCGTTGATGGTCACGGCGGTGGCGCTGCGCTGCAGCACGCCGGAGTTATACACCAGCAGTACCGCGGCCACGATCACGAACACGCCGGCGATCACGCCGTACAGGATATTGTTCTTGCGTGCCTTGGCCTTCTCCTCCGCCTCGCGGATCTTCTTGGGGTCGGTGACGCCCTGGGCCGCCAGATCCTGCCGGATCTTCTTTTCTCTTGATGCGCTCATTGAAATTCATTCCTCTCGATTTTGGGCGCAATACGCCCTTGTTTGGTAACATACTCGGTCATTATATCGTATACCGCACCTTTTCGCAAGAGGGAAACGCCTGGAATTTGTGAACATTTTACCGCGCTCACTGAGCACAAGACCCCCATTCCGTTTCGGAATGGGGGTCTTGTGCTCAGCGACAGGCAGCGGCCATGTTATAACCTGCACAACTCGCAGGTGGGTCGTCTCCGGCTGACTTTACTGCTTCCAGCATCCGCCCGCATACGGCAGGCGGGAGGCCTGCAAACCATCTGCCGATCCGACGTCCCGTATAACCAATGTCAGGATAAATAGAACCGCTGCCCATCGCTCAATTTTCCGCCCTGCCTTCGCCGAGCCGCCTTGCTGTACACAAAGTACAGCGGCGGCGTCTTGTCATCGGCAGGACGAAAAATCCTGCTCATTTTTCCAACCCGGTATTCGCCAAACCGGCTCGACGTACAGAAAGTACGCCATCGCCGCTTTGCCATCGGCAGAACGAAAAATTCCACCGAAGGAGGTGTGTGCATCTTTTCCGCTGCACCGCCGCGCCTCGTCTTGGCGAAAAATCCAGCCATTTTCCGGCGCAGCCGGCGGCGTCTCGCCATCGGCAGGACGAAAAATCCCGTCGAAAGATCACTCGTCCTCGTCGGCCAATATCTGCTCCATGAACAGGTCGTAGACCTTATCCAGCTCCTCGTCGCTGTCCAGGGTGCTCAGCAGCTCCTCGCCGTTTTCCATAACGGACTTCAGGATCACCAGGCCGTACTCCTCGGCGCCTTCCTCGTCGGCATCATCCTCCACCACGGGGAAGAACGCCATGTAGGTCTGGCCGTCCAGCTCCAGCGCGTCCACGTATTCCAGTTCAATGTCGTTGCCGTCCTCGTCGGTCAGGGTGATGAAGTTGGGGCCGAATTCCTCGCTCATGGGAGAGTCCTCCTTTGTCTTTATATCCATAGTATACCCGAAAGCTGGAGAAAACGCAAGTGGAAGCATTCGGCAGTTTCTGCCATCTGTCGGACTGAAAATCGGTGGAATGGGGGAAAATAACGGGAATTGAGCAGCCAAACGGGCGGATTTCTGCAAAAAATCCTCTTTTTTGCATTTGACAAGTATGGTAGAATGTTCCTTATAGTGGATTGGTATGTGAATTTTGACCCCGGAACGAAAAGAATACACAGGAACATCAATAAAGAAAGGAAGGTGCCCTGTCTTGAGTGAGAACAAGCGCAGACGGTCGTCGTCCACCGGCTTTTGGGGACGCATCCGGCAGAGCGCCCGGCACATAGAAAACGAGGCAAAGGAGGGTGCGCGCCGGGTAGAGCACAGTGCCGCCGAGGGTGCGCGGCGCGTGCAGCATGACGCGCAGGAGCGTGTGCGGAACATGACCCCTAAGCAGAAGAACGGCTGGAAGAAGGCCGGACGCATCATCGGCACGCTGCTGCTGGTGTTCGTGCTTACGGCGTCCATCTTCGCCGGTATCTTCATGGCGTACATCAACAGCGCCATGCGCGGCAAGGTGGAGGTCTATCTGGACGAATTCGAGACCCAGGTCTCCACCGAGCTGTACTACCAGGACCCCGACACCCAGGAGTGGGTCATGTACCAAACGCTGTACATGGACGAAAACCGCATCTGGGTGGACCTGGAGAACATTCCCAAGTACCTTCAGGATGCAGCGGTGGCCATTGAGGACAAGCGGTTTGAAAAGCACCACGGCGTGGACTGGAAGGGTACTACCCGCGCCATTCTGTACACCCTGTTCGGCAAGAACGTGCAGGGCGGCTCCACCATCACCCAGCAGTTGGTGAAGAACGTCACCGGCGACAATCAGGTGACGGTCAAGCGCAAGATCACGGAGATCTACCGCGCACTGGAGCTGGAAAAGCGCTATGAGAAGGACGAGATCCTTGAAGCCTACCTGAACGAGGTCTACTTCGGCCAGCGCTGCTCCGGCGTGATGACGGCGGCGCGGGTGTATTTTGGCAAGGACGTGTCCGAGCTGTCATTGGCCGAGTGCGCCAGCATGATGGGCATCACCAACAACCCCTCCATGTACGATCCCTTCATTAGCTCCTGGACCCGCGAGAACAACCGGGAGCGCCAGCTGACCATCCTCAGCGAGATGCTCTCTCAGGGCAAGATCGACCAGGAAGAGTATGACGCCGCCGTGGCCGAGGATATCCAGTTCGCCAACGGCTTTACCATCTCCGGCAAGTATGTGGGCAGCGACGGTACCGCCACCGAGCTGGACACGGAGGATACCACCGATACCGGTGACGATACCGACTCCCCGGCGGATGACAGCACCCCCACCATCAAGGGCAGCAACTCCTGGTTCACCGATGCCATGATCACCGATGTGGCCGAGGCACTGGTGGAGAAGCTGGGCATCACCGAAAAGGTCAACAGCGAGGGCAAGAAGGTCTCCGCCTACGACCAGGCCATCAACATGGTCTACAGCAGGGGCTACAAGATCTACACCACCCAGAATCCCAAGTATCAGAAGATCGCGGAGGATGTGTGCTATAATCTGGAGAATATCCCCTATACCAGCAGCTATACGAACGCCGCCGGTGAGCAGGTGGAGGATCAGCTGCAGATCGCCCTGACCATCGTGGATCCCACCAACGGCTATGTGGTGGCTATGATCGGCGGTGCCGGTGAAAAGGTGGTGGACCGCGGCTGGAACTGGGCTGTGAACGCCCGGCAGTGCGGTTCTGCCATCAAGCCTGTGTCCACCTACGCCCCGGCACTGGACAACGGCACCATCAACGGCGCGTCGGTCATCGACGACTATCCCATGCTGCTCAACGGCGAGGTCTGGCCCCGCAACGCCAACTGGCGCTACCAGGGCCTGACGGCGCTGCACACCGCCATCGCCCAGTCCCTGAACACCTGTGCCGTGCGGACGAACCTGGCCTACGGCGTCAGCAATTCCTATGACTTCCTGGTGAACAAGCTGGGCTTTGAGAACCTGACGTATACCGACTCCCAGCAGGTGGGCAACATGGCTCTGGGCGGCTTTGAAAAGGGCGTCACCACCGAGGAGATGTCCGCGGCCTACGCCGCCTTCGTCAACGAGGGCGTGTACACCAAGCCCCGTACATTCATCCGTGTGGAGGACGCCAACGGCAACGTGGTGCTGGAGAACGAAGCCCAGTCCACCGTGGCCATGAAGAACACCACGGCGGCTATCATCAACCATCTGCTGCAGGAGGCCGCCCTGAACGGTACCGGCTATGAGGCACAGTTCAGCGGTATGCACATCGCCGGTAAGACCGGTTCGACCAACAGCAACAAGGACCGTTACTTCGTGGGCTATACGCCCTATTACAGCTGCGCCGTCTGGGCGGGCTACGAGCACAACCAGCGCATCGTGGCCAGCGGCAACCCCTGCTCCGCTGTGTTCCGCAAGGTCATGAGCGCCATCCACGCGGACCTGGCCGATAAGGACTTCTTCTCCTGCTCCGGCCTGACCAGCGTGGCCGTCTGTGCTGACAGCGGAATGCTGGCATCGGAGAACTGTGCCCTGGACGTTCGCGGCAGCCGCGTCTACACGGCCCTGGTGGCGGCGGATAATGCCCCCACCGCCGTCTGCACCATGCACACCGCCCCCACCTACACCGTCAACATGGCGGACAGCGACGGCAACGTGACCACCGTTACCGGCTCCGTGCTGAACTACCAGCGTGAGCTGATCGAGGGCCACGACGAGATCGTGGTGGAGGACGCCTTTATGATGCTGGGCGGCTGGAACGGCTTTTTTGGCGACGAGGCGGACGACGACTTCAATATGCCCGACGGTGATCACGACACTACGGTGGCGGGGCCGCCGGACACCACAGACCAGCCGAGCAACGTGGATGATTTTATCCGCGCAGGATGATAAAAAAGGAGACGCGAAAGCGTCTCCTTTTTTGCCCAGGAGTGGGTGCCATGTCAAGGGCCGCCGCTGGCGGCCTTGGTTTTCGCGCAGCAAAATCGCCGCACCAAAAGAAAAGAGACATCCGAAAGGATGTCTCTTTTCTTTTGGTGCGCGAGGCGGGACTTGAATTCTACCTTCACCTTTTCCAATCGTTTTCAATCGTTTTGGTATGTTCAGAGAACCCCTGATTTTTCAATGGCTCACAGGTTTTTGGCGTGTTCATTCCTATTCATTTGTTACCAATGGTTCTCATTCGTAAATTTGGAAGGTGTTGATAAAAAGTTGATAAATTTTGCCTGGGGGATTTTGCTCTAAAAAAGCCCCCAATGGGGGATTTTTATTCCCCCTTTTTTATCGAGTAAAGGGGGGCAAGATAAATTTTACTGAAAATGTAATTCTTTAAGTCCTCTCCCACTAAATATATTTGACACGACGCTCTCAGTGTCACAACCGTTTCCGTCAGTGTCAAAGCCTCCATTACACTTTCCATGGAGGTGATTGTATGCTGGCATTCTTTTCTGTCCACTTGAAGCAGCTCAGAGAGGCTAAGAAGCTCACCCAGAATCAGCTTGCCGATTATGTGGGCGTATCCCGCTCCGTTATTTCTGCCTATGAGAACGATATGAGATACCCAAGCTATGAGGTACTTATTCGTCTGTCCCTGCTCCTGGGAGTGTCCACCGATTTTCTCCTGGGTATTGAGGGCAGACGGTATCTTGATATATCTGATCTCACAGCGGAAGAGGCGGCAGCGGTATATGAAATGATCAGATTGTTCCGGGCCAATCACCCCAAAGATTTCAAGGGAGGTACATTATGAAGCGACTATTTTTGACAATGCTCACGGTTTTCCTGATAACCGCATTGGCCCCGGCTGCGTATGCTCAGGAAAGTATTCCAGAGGTACATAATCTGGAAGAGCTGCAAGAGGCCATTTCCTATGCCGATGCCGGGGACACCATACAGATCATGCAGACCATAGAAATATCTGAATCCACGGATATAGGCATTACTGGCAAGCCGGTTTCCCTCATGGTCTATGGGACAGTGGACAGCGCTTTTTCCATTGAGGGAGGCCGGACAGATATGGTCTGGTTTAATGACATAACCATTGACGGAATGTTTGGAGGCGTTGGGAACAGCAAAATCAGGGTCAATTCTGAGGGGGCTGTCTATTTCCAGAATGTCTATTTCGACACTTGCCAGACAACCGCTTTTGGTGGAGCTATATATATTGAGCGAGGTTCGGTATATATGTTTGACAGCGGCTTTAATAACTGCACCAGTGATTTAGGTGGAGCGGTCTATGTTGATGTGAATGGAGCTTTTTACCCAACAGGAGTTACCTTTTCCGGTAACTCTACAAAACGAGAGGGTGGCGCAATCTATTCTTGCGGGACACTACAAATCAACCAGTGCAATTTTGAGTATAATTCTGCTGTCGAAAAAGGTGGGGCCGTTTGCGGCCTCAATGTTGATCTGCAAGGTGGACAGGTCATGAACAATCAGGCAGAGCGAGGCGGTGGGCTGTTTCTATTTGGTACCAGTACAATCAAGGATTGCAGGATTTACGAAAACACCAGCGAATTGTCAGGGGCCGACATACTATCGGACGGGGCAGTATCAATTATCGCCCAAGACTATGAAGGTCTTTTTGCTGAGGAAATTGCTTCGGGAAATTACGATAGTTTTGCTTGGTTTGATGATTCAGAGGGAAATCGGTATAGCGAAGAAAATATGACCTCCATTGTTTCTGACACAAACAACCTATCTTCCCCGTCTCTAAAGTTTGTTCTCTACAATTCCCCTGAGCCAGAACCAGAGCCGGAACCTACACCAGAACCAGAGCCTCCTACAATAATAGAGAAGGTTGTTATTATAGAAAAGGTAGTTGAAAAAGAACCAGAAGTTCCCGCACAGCAGATTGTTGTGGAAACCCTGTCCTACGGCAAAGTGGTTTTGGAAGGAAAGTCGGCAGCAGAGCTTCTACCAGTTCTGGAACGCTTTGTCCCAGCTCAGGAACAGATTACCCGTGGGGAGCTTGCGGCCATTGTCTATGGCCTCATGAGTGAAGCCTCTCAGGAGGCGTGTATAAGGGCCTCAGAGAGCCGTTATAATGATATGGGCAATTCCCCATATAAGACCGCTGTGGACGCTCTGAGCGCCGCTGAGGTGCTTTCTGGACGCTCTGACCACCTGTTTGCCCCAGACGATATTCTTACCTATGGGCAGCTCTTATCGGTCATGGTTCATTTTGCCACTCCGCCCAAAACCTTTGTCCCCTTTGTCACTGAATCCTCGCATTGGGCAAGCTCCGCTGTCCAAACCGCAGTTGCCGTTGGGTGGTTCCCTGATCTTCCAATAGACTTGGACGCTCCCGCTACCTATGGTTCACTGTGCTATCTGCTGACGGCAATGTTCAAACTGTAAGAATAAAAGAAGGGCCAGGGAGCAAATAATACGCTCTCCGGCCCTTCACTATTATTTTTCAGATATTTTTGCCCACTCATACGGGGTTCCGTACTTTTTTAGGTACCATTGCTCGAATTCCTTGCGGTGGTTGCTGTCTTTGAAGTAGTCCCGGACTCTTTGAATCAGTAACAGGCTTGCAGCTCTGGCCTGGGCTTGTACTTCCGGTGCAAATACACTCAATACAGACACCTTATTTCCGATGAATTGTCTCCGAAATAGAATCTCCTTCAATGGGGGTAGGCCATAACATCAAGGTATCTGTTACTCTTTCCATAAGGACTCTTGCGGCATAGCAAGCCGACATTAAACCGGTATAATTTTTCTCCATCCAATCAAGAGCAGCAGTTTCACGGCTTTCACCATTTTTCAAAATCCCTTCCAGACTGCAATCCTCAAAATATGCGTCAATCACATCTCTCAACAGCAAGAATGCGGACATAGCGTTTTCGTTTGTCTCTTCCAGTTCCGTGCAAATACCCCGAGATGCTTTGATGTATCGTTTCATAGTGATTTTCCCCCTTCAATCTCTGAGTAAATTAGTGACATGCCTAAGCATCTGTTTGATATACTCTCCCGTTTCAGTGTCACCCAGTTCACTATCATCAATGTAGTCAATCACACCATATAAAATGAAAAGCGAACACGAAGTAACAGCCTCTTCCTGGGCTTTTTCCAAAATAGTATTATCCATAATGCTCCCTCCGTGTTATAATCAAGCTGATAGTCCAGCCAAGGTTTCTTCTGCCAGGGCGTGAAGCGCACTCAGATAGCCGGGGAACTCTTTCAGGGTTCTCTTTACAATGGCATTCTGTTCAGGGGGGAATGCCCTTCGGGAATATTCGTCCCAGACTTGGACAAGCAGGTGGGCGGTTTCATAAATCTCTTCCAGCCGTTTACGGCTTTTAGACGGGGACAGCTTCCGGCCTCTGTCATTCAAGAGGCGAGTCGCTTTTGCAGAAATGTCTTCCAGAGTATAAATTTTCGTGTCCATAATTTTACACCTCCAATTATTATACCGGCTCACACATAACTCCACCGCTGTGAGTTTCCAGAGCAGTCCGGTTTCTCCTTGCCAGTCGAGCGGTAACGATATGGCTCCTGGACGGGACACCAGCTAAGTCCAGGAATCTTTGAATTTTGTAAACAATTCCAAGGACAAAAATGTTGTTGATGCTTTCCCCCTCAAAAACCTCAACGGGATAATCTTCATTTCCAGGACAGAGCGTCAGCTTGCCGGGTTCCTTGATGACCTTACGAATGACAAGCCTTGTGGTTTGGCTCCGTTCATCGTTAATAAGAGCAACGATCATGTGATTGTTCTCAAACTCAAATCCCGAGCGGACACTAACAATATCGCCCTCATAGAGAGTCGGACTCATGCTGTTGTCCACCACATCAACTGTGAATTCCATCGAATAAACCATATTTTTCCTCCTTACGCTTTCTTTTGAAACAATACGCTTGCCACGGTATCAGCAGCCTCAGCTTCTGCCTTGGAAATGAGGTGACCGTAGATATTTTGAGTAGTGCTAACCTGTTTGTGGCCCAACCGCTTAGAAACGGTAATGGGGTCAACTTTTTCAGCAATCAGAATACTTGCCTGGGTGTGCCTGAATTTGTGCGGGTGAATATGGGGCAGACCATACTTCTTAGAGAACTTCCAGAGATAGTCCGTGATCGAATTAGGATTCATCGGTTTTCCGTTAAACTGAGTAAAACAGAAGTCACCATCAATCCAAAATTCTCCCTTTTTGAACCTTAAAACCGCCTGTTCCCGCCTGTGCTGTACTAGGAGCTTCATTACAGAAGGGTCAACGGCTACATATCTACTCTTGCCGTTCTTAGGAGTGTCTGTATAGGTTCCCTTCTCTTTGGTTCTGAGAAGATTGTCCTTGATCTCAATGGTGTTTTTTGTGAAGTCAACAGCAGACCATTTCAAACCCATAATTTCGCCTCGCCTTGCTCCCGTTGCAATAAGGAGCATGGTGATACAGCGCCATTTAAGAGGCTCTTTCTCCAAACATTTCATGATCTTTTGCACTTCTTCCAACTCGAAGTAACCGGCTTCTTTCTTCCTAACCACCGGGGGAGTTGCGTTGTCTGCAACATTTACAACGACCAGGCCGCTTTTCTTAGCATGGTCTAAGATGGAATGAATCAGAGAATGGTGTTCTTTAATGGTCTTGTCTGATAAGCCTCCACCGTTGATCTTGTTTTGGCCGTCCTGAGCCATTTTCAGGTATAGCCGGTTCAAATGCTCACTGGTGAGGTCAGTCAGTTTCAAAAATCCGATTTCCTCATTTACCCGTTTCAACATTCCGTCATAGCGTTGGTAAGTGGTCGGCTTGCAATCACGCTTTTTCAGGGCCATTACATACGCCGAATATTCAGCAAAGCTTTTTTTCTCAGGAGCAACCAGGCCGGATTTACACTCCGCTTCATAGATTGCGGCAAATTTCTCGACCTCTTTCTTGATTGTGCGTGAATTCTTCATACCTTCCGGTATTTTCCAAGTGGTGCTAAATGGCTTTAACTGTTTGCCGTTAACATCTCGACCACGATAAACCCTGATCTGATAGGAAGTGACTGAACCGGATTTATCCTTGATAGGACGAATATTAGCCACAGAGAAAGCCTCCTTTCGTGTACTATTTTCTCCGGTGATTACATAGTACATTATTCGGTTTACTTTGTCAATAGCGAAAGTAAATTTTTCTGTTTACTTGGAAAGCATAGATTGACAATAATAATTTTTTAGTGTACTATATTCCTGTGAAATGAGGTGAAATTCATGCAGCTTTCAGTGAGCGAAAAAATTAAAATTATTCTTGGACGCAGAAATATGACTGCGAAAGAACTTGCAGACAAGTTGGGAACTTCCCGCCAAAATTTGGCGAACAAGTTTGCCAGAAATAATTTTAGTGAAAAAGAACTCTCTGAGATTGCAACCGCTATGGATTGCACCTATGAGGTTAGATTTACACTCAACGATACAGGAGAAGCAATCTGACCGGGAAAGGAGTGGCTGAGTGTACCAGACTCAGCCGCTCTTATTTTTTACTTACTCGTCATCAGAAAAATCGTAATCACCAGAAGATGCCTCGATATACTTCTGTTGCAGTTCTTCCGGGGAAGTGGGTTCGCCCAGGGGAGTGTTCGGGGTAAGAACGACTTCCTGCTTGTCCTGATAACCAAAGTTATTCTTCATGAGGAAGATACCTGAGACGGGGTTGATCTTCCCGTTCTGCATATAGTCCTCCATGAGTTCTTCGAGCAAACTCTTTACTCGCACACAATATTCCATGTGCGTTTCTCTCCGGTAGGCACCTACACACCATTTGTGAAACTCTTGTCGAGAGATACCCAACGCATTACTCAAGCCAGCAACAGACGGGCGAATGTCGTTTTCCAGACAATTGTTGAAATACCACTGGCAACGCTCTTTCACCTGTTCAATATCGCTGACATCAATCGGGGGAAGATTGAATCCCGTCAGTGCGTGTTTGATATACCGGCTCACCTCACCTTTTTCCAAATGAGGCTGCATTTGTTCAGATCTCTTAGGCCTGGTCTGTTTTGGCTTAACCATTTCTTCGCTCATGGTCAAAAATTTCCTCCATTCTTTTCGTAGTAATGCTCTTTTCGATAGCGGCACTCAAATTCGTCAATCAGAGCCGCCGCTTCTGCTCTGGGTTTTTCCATAAAATCAGCCAAAATTTGATCGGAATGCGGGTCTTCTTTGAAGTTGCGCCAGAGTTCGTATAACTCCTGTTGAGTGTATGGAGCTGCAATCTCCTGGAACATAGCCCAATTCATCTTTCAGCCTCCTTTTCGATTTCCTTCGGCTCGAAATAGGGGCAAACCAGCAAGACAATTCTTCCATACTTGCGATAGGGGCAGAACCGACTACTTTTGCACTCAAAGCAGAGGTGGCCGAATGCCAGGCGCAATGCCTCAAACGCTTTGTCGGCCATGTCACATTCCCTCATACGGAATTTGGTTTCTTCCCTCCACTTCTTTCTCCGATATTGTTCATACTTCATGAATTTCACCTCATACCACAGGAAAAGATAATCACCGGAATGGGGAGAGGTATGCCCCGTTAAGAGGAGGCACACCTCCCTCCCAATTCTTAGTAAGCGTTGGAAAATGCGCCGGAATTTACCCGGACACCTCTCTTCTGACTGTACCGATCATAAGACCGGCCAATCACATCGTCTCCGATAGATACAGACAAATCCTTGTCTTCAATGATATTCATGAGTGCGTAGATAGCGGCAATCACGCCGTCATTGGCAACGGTTACGCCAGCGGTGATACCTTCAACAATCTGGTCGTTGTTGGCAACAGCCGTTCTCCGCCCCATGCTGCCGACCATTTCTGCACCGGCTTCACGGGCAATGAAGAGCTGACCTTCGTCAACGAAGCCACCCTCTGCCAGTCTGGGAATAGACACTTCCGGGATAAGAGAAATCTTGATACCGAGAATACCCACCAGGCCATTGATGAAGGAAATAACATCGTTGACAATACCGATAACTCCATTGATAAAACTCTCGAATAGTCCAAGACCGCCGTTCACAAATCCCTTAAAGGCATTGGTAATTCCATCCAACATATACTGAATTTTCTCAGAAAAGAAATCCCAGTTCAGGGCCACGGAAGAAGCCAATACGCCAGCTCCCGCCAGCAGGAGGCCAATACCGAGAGGAATACCAACGCCAGTCACCAGAAGCAACAAGCCCAGGGCCAGCAATGCACCTCCTGCTGCGATTCCGATTTCTTTCAGAGTGTTCTTTACAGTATCAACAACGAAGTTCCAATTCAGAGCCGCTGCCGTAGCCAAAGACCCCGCTCCAAGAACCATTAGCGCAATGCCCAATGGAATGTTGACACCACTAAAGGCAAGAATGGCACCTAATGCCAAAAATGCGCCTCCAACTGCCGTCATGATAATGCTCAGGGTACTTTGCACACTGTCAGATAGGGTAGACCAGTTTGGAAGAAGTGCCGTTGCTAAGGTCAGTGCGCCTGCTGCCATCAATGCAATACCCAGAGGAATGTTGACTCCCGAGAAAGCTAACACAGCACCCAGGCCAAGGAACGCAATAGAAACAGCCCCTTCAATCACAGCAATAGTGTCCTTTACGGAGTCACTCAAACCGTCCCAGTTCATTAACACCGTAGAAAGCATGGGGACTGCCCCTGCCGCCATTAGTCCAATACCCAGGGGAATGTTTGCACCGCTGAAAGCCAGGATTGCACCAATAACCAACGGGACGGCACTGAGCGCAATACCGATTTTTTCAAGGGGAGTATCCAATGCCGTTTTTACTGCGTCCCAATTCGCCGCAACAGCAACAGCAATGCCGCCGACAGCAGCGATAAGAAGAGGAATAAAACTGCCAGTCAGAAGGGAGATAGCCCCTCCGATTGCCAAAATTCCACCTGCGATTGCGAGAACATTTTCAACAGTAAAACCGTTATTGATAACATCTTTGATACCAACAGCCAGCAGCGTAATTCCACCAACAAGCAGACCAATAGCAGCTCCCACAGTTCCAAAGCTCAGAGCAAGGCCACCGGCGATTGCGGCAATTCCCAGCAACATACCAGTAAGATTTTCAAAATTCAATCCGTTGTTCCAAGCGTCAAGTCCACTTTTTACCAACATTACGGCACCGCCAACAGTGAGGGCAATCGTACCAATGGTTTTGAGGTTGTCCGTAAACATAGAGGCGATTTTCCATGCCAGGAAAGCGGCACCAACAGCCAGGGCAAGGTTTTTGATGAATTCGAGATGATCTCCCAACCAGTCAAACACACCCCTGATTTTTTCGGCAACCTTCGCAATTCCGGTATCAATTTGAGCCTCTTCAAACATAGAGCCGTAATCAGGAATAGCAGCGGAGGCACCACCGGCAGAACTGGCATTGAAAACATTCAGCTCATCAAAACCAGCAGTAAAACTTTTCAACTCTTGGGCGGCACCACCGGTACTCTCAGCAAATTCAGTCATGGACTTGATTGCCTTGGTATAGGTGGTCTGACCGGACAGAGCCGCCGTGAACTGTGCAAACATATTCAGCAGCGTTACCATTTTCCCGATTATCACATCTAAGGCGGGAGCCAAAGTGTCAATCAGGGGGGCAAATGCCGTTGCCAGACTGTTTTTGAGGTACAGGGCACTGGTAGCAATTGAATCCATAGACTGAGAAAACCGTCCATCAAATGCCTTGGAATACTGATATAGGTTGTTGAACCCTTCCGAAAATGCTTGCCTAATAAGGTTGAATGCGGAATAGATCAGATTGTACATGAGGGAATACATAATTCCCCGACCAACAATGGTTGTTAGTCTCCCGATACCAGAAGAAATATTGGAAAAAATGTTTTTCAGGCTTTTCCCGACTTTTCCTCCAATACCGCCCAAACCTCCCAGAGAGGATTTGAGTCTATTGAAACCGCTAGTCAGGCGATTGACTTCCCCTGTAACTTTCGTCAGCTCACTAATGGTTTCAGGGGCTACCGGGTCAATGTGAGGAATTGAACCCAATTTGGACAAACTTGCAAACACGCTCTTACTTTTTCCACCAATACCACTCAAAACAGATTTAAGCTTTGACATTGCGCCGGAAGCCTTTTCCGCTCCCTCTTGTGTCTTCCCCAGGTCTTCCCCTAACGAGGAAGACCCAAGGCCGGACAGAGCGGATTTGAGCTTTTTCAAACTATCGGTGGTTTTATCAATCGCTTTGCTCGTTTCCTCAAAGTTGGATACAATATCAAATTCCAAACCGGTAATCTGAACATTATCACTCATATTTACTCACCCCTTTCATAGAAATTCGAGCCAGATCACTTTTTTCTGGTAATGTGAATTGCATAGACGAAAAGCAGTATAACTTCTACACCAATGGTTACCAGTACACCAACAATGAACGGATTGATATACATCGTTTTGGCTCCTTTCACTTACTCATTGTCAGACCCATTCAGGTCCATTTTTTCGCCGGTAGCCTTATAATTGCGCCAAATAGCCCCATACTGCTCCGGACAGTTTTCGAGGATTTTACTTTCCATATCCTCTACCAAGGAACCCTCCATACCCCGAGTCATCTTCGACATAAAGGCAGACAGTCCGTCCAAATCCTTAAAGAAATACTGAGCTTTCGGGGCGGCACTTGCGTTTTCAGGGTCATCAAATACCTCCGGGGAAGATACTTTAACGAAATCATTCCAGAACATCATATTGACCCGTTCAGTATCAGTAGGAGTTTTGGAACTGCCCATGTAGCTATCGTCCGGCTGAAAATACCGATACATAGACTTTACAGAGAACGGAGCCCTGTTAACATCGCCAGTAAAGTTTTCGAGGTAGTTTGCAAGATAACCTTCCAACACATCTAATGCCTGGATACGGCTTTCGGGATTATCAACAAAAATCCTCTGTTCATGCGCCTCGGCAATCTGCTGTAAACGCTGCATAGCCAGGGGGCAGTCCTCCATCTGAGCGGCATAAAGGTTAAACTGAGTAGGCGTGATCTTCTCCAACATGGACAGCAGTTGCAGAGTGTTCACAATTTCAGTCGTAGGCGGCTTAATAATACGATTGTTTGCAATCTCTCTCATTTTCTGGAAAGTAGAGATAAGGTTTTTCTTTGCCTCTTCAACCAGGGCAATTCGCTGACGCTTGATCGTTTCCTGGATAGAGGCAACTTCCCGGTCAAACACCGTTTGAGTAATCTCGTCAGCAGCTCTGAGCTGCTTGAGTTCTTCTATGCGCTTATCCTGAGAATGATAGTTCTTTTCAATGTCATAAGTGAAAAGGCGCATACGGCGCATAACACCTTCCGAATAATAATTGGTTTTCATCACAAAACCTCCAAATTTTTTAATGGTTTCAGCGGAAATTCTTCCGAAATTTTCAGTTGCTTTACCGCTTCTCTAAGGGTAATCGGCATTGCGTCTGACAGAGACGGAACCATAACTGCACTTGGTTGAATCTGAATATCAGACACCTTTTTGAAAGTTACCATCTGTTCTTTTACGGAAATACCAATATTGCGGTATCCCCCTTGTTCCTGCCTCCACACAAGGCCATTTTTATCACGGAAATACATTACTGCTCACCTCCCGTCCAGCAAGTCCAAGATTTCAGCGGTGGATTTCAGGCACATTCCAACATAGCCCTCCTGCCCACGGCTTTCACCCAAATGCTTGTCCTTCCGAATACTCAGGTTGTCGAGTTGTTCATCAAAGAAATTCCACATTTCAGGCTTCTTTTGCGGGAACAAGCCGTTCTGGACGCAAAATTTTTGATAGGCGGCATACAACGCAGATTTCGTAACCGAATAGGAACGACCAAATTTCAGTTCTCTTTTCATGAAACTGAGAAGTGAATTTTCCTGCTCCTGTTGATCGGCAACCAAATCCTTTGACTCGTTGCTTTCACTGAGCTGCCAGTGGTTCTGAATGAGCCGTTGGAGTCCCTGTAACATCCAGATAAAAATTCCGTCCATTTCGTCCTTCATCGGCTCAAAATAAAAGGGGTCATCAATTCGGTTTGGTGGACGATTTTTTACCCGAATGCAGTACAGTCGGCGAAAAAAACCATGCCCGTTATCGTGCAGAGCCGACGGCGGCGCATTGGAGCAAATCACCCATCGGGCATACGGAATGAACGAATAGACCTTCTCATGCTTCTGCTCCGCTTGCAGAGGGATTTCAGCACTAACCATCATCTTAAAAACCTCTGTGCTTTTCAGCCGTTCCTTTTTCAAATCGTCCTGGAATAGCACGAGTTTATTTTCGGCTCGTGGTAACGCAAAAGCATTGTTCTCAAAATAGTCAACAGTTGAGCTTGCACAAGCATTTTCAAAGAGATATTGAAGCACCAGGCCAATCCGTGATTTACCCTCTTGCCCTCTTCCAAGTAAGATCAATGCTTTTTGCAGCTTTGTGATAGGCAACAGAGTATAACCTAAATACTCTTGAAACCCATCTAGGTCATAATCGTGGATAAGGTTATCAACCCATTCAAGAAATCGTTTGGGTGGAGCCGTCTTCTCTTTTGGATTAAAATTACAGTTTAAGCGGTGAATCGAAAATTTCGCTTCCTCAGTAAACTCAATGTCCCCAGTTTTCAAATCTACGGTCAGAGTCCCATTTTTAACGGCAATCTGGTTTTGCGGAACCACTATGCTATCAACGCAAGAGGCCATTTTGATAACCTCATAGATATTTTTGACCCGGCTTGCAAGGTTGCTTGTTACTCCCAACCCACGAAGAATTTCATAAATGGCTTTTTGGCATTCGTCTTTTCCGATAGCTCTGCCAGTTCCATCACGCAAAATTCCGTTATAACAAACGAGTTTATTTGTTCTGACCATGGTTTCAGCAAAAGCACCCTCATCAATGGTGGGTCTTCCTCCGTTGCCAGTCACCCATAACTCGTCCCTCACAGCAGGGCTTATCTCTAAGACACCCAATCAACCCACCGCCTTAGTCAGAATTTCTCCCTTGAATAATATCCATGAGAGAGGTCATATCCACAAAGTAGGTTTTGCCCTCACGGAAATACTTGATCTCTCCGTTCCTCAGCTTTTTGCGGATAATATAAACGGGAATACCCGTTGCCGCTGCCGCTTTGTTCGGTGTCATGAACTTCGGCACAGTTACGGTATTTTCAAATGTCATCATAATTCCTCCTGAAAACGCAAAAAGAGCGTCAGCTTTTTACGGCTGACGCTCTTTCACAAATAAAAAAAAGATACGCACAAGCCGTAACCAAAAATGGTAACTAGCTTGCGTGTATCTACTAATTTGACCTCGATAACACGAACGGGTTCAGGTTATTATCTTAATACTTTGAACCCTCAAGCGAAAGAAGTCGCAGTAAACAGAGCTTTGCTCTACGCATTGCAATATGTTAAAGCGACTTTATTCGTCTATGCTAAAATTATACCACAACCTTATCTGATTGTCAACACGCATTACCCAATCGAAACACATTATTTTGTGTCTGCTCTGAATTATATGACCACATATAGAAAAAAGACCCTCTCCGTAGAGAAGGTCTTGAATGGTTAGGCTGTTAAATCATCTGCGTATATGGTGAAGCTGTCACTTTCGGAGCCAGTCAATGCGTCAATGTAGGAGAATTCCAATTTCGACCAATCAGAGGGTACTTCCCACACAGCATAACCGCTCATTTCTGTTCCAGAAGATACCGCCCCTACCAGTGGCATATAGCCGTTAATCTCACCCACTGCACCCTGGGGAATGACCTTCACCCCGTCAACTGCCCCGTTAAAATTAGTGTTCATGGCATTTTGAGTGTCATCGGAAGTGTTCTTGGCATTGAAGACAATGAAAAGCAGCTCATTACCTTCTTCTGCCGCATATTCCACCCCAAGAGCATTGGTCAGCGTGTCAGCAGCAGTGACAGAAAGAATTGAAAACTCAAAATTTTCAGCCGCTAAGGTATCTTCAATACCAATGATCTCAGTTTCAGCAGGGCCAGAGGTATCAGCCCCAGAGGAACAGGCCGTAAGCCCAAATATACACAGCAACGCCAGAAACAAGCTCGTCACTTTCATAATCGCACCTCCTAATGTGGTGCGATTATTATATCATGTGTCAAGATTGTTGCCAACAGTGTCATTGGACAGTATATAATGGCTGTCCAGCTTTGGCTTTTCCGTCTTCTTACGAATGACCACCTCATAACCAAGAGCGTCAATAAATCTCAGGAACACACTGATCTTCATATCCCGGCGTAAGCTCTCTGCAACATTGCTCTGGTTCTTCATACCAACCATGGGAGCAAGCTGGGTCTGGTTCAACCCGGCCTCTTTCATCAGGGCAACGATAATTCCTTTGGCTGTCATATTACCACCTCGTATTATCAATATATCATGATAATTTGATAATGTCAAGACAAACCCTGCGTGGTGAGAATAGTGAATTATTTTCGTGTTTTGCCTATAACTCTTCCTTATAGACGGCTTATAAGGGGGATTTTATAGCAAAAGCCCAAAATCATTCACTAAGTTCACCACCAGGGCCTTTTTGTTTTTTGCGGAATTTTGAGATTTGCATTTATAGCACTAATTTTATTTTGTACCTAAAGATATTAAGTGGTAGTCTTTTTATTTTTGTGAGAATTTTCGGTACTCACCCCGCCCTGGCTCCCGGCCTCATATCCCCCAGGGGGTAGCACAGCCGGAAGATCCACGCAGCCGGAAAAGGAAGGGGAAAAGATCACAAAAGCCAACACCCAGGAGGCCGCACAACACAGGAAAATTATCAAATAATTATGATAATACGCTTGCAATTATCAAGGAAATTTGATATACTAGATAATAGAAAAGGGTAGCAGCTCCCACCGACCAAAGTAGACGCTACTACCCACCACCACGCAGGGCGGCACAGATAGTATATCATGACCGCCCCGTAAATGAAAGGGGTACAAAATGAAGACAACAAATAAAAAAGCCCGTCAGAATGTGCGGCAATACATTTTAGACCACTTCGACCCGTGCGGCTATGATTTCACCGGCCCTTGCACTTTCCAGAATGTTTCCCGCTTTATTCTCGAAGTTCACGCCAGCGAAAAGCAGTATTCCCCAGAATACCAGGCCGCAAAAGGTTTTACCAATGAAGCGGTTTTTATGGATTGGTGCCAGGGATTGCCCAGCGTGTTAGACACTTGCTATTACTATAACCGCTCTGCCGTGGCTGATTTGGGAGACATTTTGGAGCAATCGAAACAGGAACGGGCGCAATATACCGAAGATCAAGCCGAACAGCTTTTAACTCATTTGATTTATCAAGAATTAGTAAAGGGGGCAGCAGGACGATGAGAAAATACACCTTGCGAGAGCTTCGGGAGTTTGTGCGGCTCAGAATGGCCCAGGACATTACCGACAGTGACCCTAAAAGCATAACAGAACCGGTTGAGAAAATCGGTTATTCTTCCGGCGTGTATGGCCTGAATGGTGGATTGCTCCAGGGCCGGGAAAGTGGCAATTACTACGCAATTACCGCCAGAAGTTCCAATTTGTTTTATTTCTTTTAATGTTGATAAGCCGTCAGAGCGGCTATAAAATAGGCTTTAAGCTCTGAGCGTCCCGGCCTTGCGCCGGGGGTAGCAAGACGAAAGGAGGGGGTAGCTTTGCTATTCTCCAAGACCTACACAACCCCACCGGCAAGTATTTTACCAGATCACCAGCAGAGCGAGAAAACCGAGATTATAGACGGAAACGATATTGCAAAGGTGCTTTCCTCGAAAGTACCTTGCTTTTTCGTGTCTGCCGCTATTGCACCACAAATTATCAGTTATCATTTTAACCTGGAAAATCCCCTTGACCTTCCCAAGATCAAAAGATTTATTCCCGGCCTTGCTGCCGCTTTCCATTCAGAAATAGAACTGACTGAAAGCGATATAGGCCACTTCTGTTTACAGCTTTCCAGAGCGGAGCGAGGCACCCTCTATTTTAAGACTCCCCTTTTAACAAGAGCCTTTGACAATGCCCCAGGCATTTCCCCGTTGCTGGGGGTAGACACGAACAACCGACCTTTAACCCTTAATATTAAAGAAATGCCCCATATTTTAATCGGAGGCACTACGGGAGGCGGTAAATCTGTCTTGCTCAACGGCATGATTACCAGCCTACTTTTTAAGCACACCCCGCAAACGCTCAATTTTGTTATGATCGACCCGAAGAAAGTAGAGCTTTCTATTTATGAGGGATTGCCCCACCTGCTCAAGCCGATTATTACAGACCCTTTTAAGGCGGTTGACACCCTAGGTTATCTCTGTACCTTGATGGAACGCCGGTATGATCTTATGGCAAAGAAGCGAGTCAAAACCGCTGAGGAAATCGGCTTGCCGTCTATCGTGGTCATTATTGATGAATTTTCAGATTTAATGATTGTCAGCAAGAAAGCAGTTGAGGCCGGAATAGTCCGCATTGCTCAGTTAGGACGAGCTGCTGGAATACATTTGCTAATATCAACTCAGCAGCCAACAGTGAATGTTATCACCAGCCTGATTAAAGCGAATATAGCTTGCCGCATTGCTCTAAAAACGGCCACGGTCAACAACTCCATGGTTGTTCTTGATCGTAAGGGAGCCGAAAAGCTGACCGGAAAGGGGGACGCATTGTTAAAGCTCCCTGGGGAAGTGAACCTCATTCGTTTTCAAGCTCCCATGATCGAAACAGCAGACATTCTTCCCACGGTCAAATACTGGTTAGGCCAGTAAACACCAGCCCTCGCAAGGTTCAGCCAGCCTTGCGGGGGATTTTTTTGCCCTTGGGGGATTTGGGGAGTGTTTGGGGGATTATTTTTGCGGAAATCCCCCATGAAAAAGATAGTGTTTTCAATGCTTTCGGGGATTTTTGGGGGAATGGGGAGTTATTTTATAAAATAATAA
>ULSO01092193.1_pt1 | contig 25791 bp, 19 predicted proteins | sample 1956701 | NCBI WGS metagenome assembly ULSO01 (sample SAMEA4835708, study PRJEB28245) | human gut metagenome | biome: gut microbiome; material: fecal sample | place: Denmark | collected 2008 | reverse complement strand
GGATTTAAGATTACAAGCTTTTCAAGGTTTGTACAACCTGTAAAAGCTCCTTTCGGTATTTTAGTTACTGTTTCAGGAACAATGATTTCTTTAACATTTTTGCTATACACTAATGGACAGGTTGAAAAATCAGATGGAATAGTAATTTTAGTTTCGTAACCTTGATAAGAATATGTTTTGCTAGCAGGGGAATATTTATAAAAAGGGATTCTTGTATCTTGGTCTTTGTATTTTTCCTCATCACTATATGAGCGTTCTTCAACAGCTGGGTCAATAGCAGAACTATTACTGTTGCTACTTACACTGCTTTCTACTATATTTGTTGTTTCATATGATACCTCAACAGATGACTCCGAAGTACTGTATTCTTCCATAGAACTTGCGATAGATGATTCTATGGAAGAATTTCTTGATACACTTGCTTCTGCACTTGTTGAACTGTTATTAGAACAACCAACTATACTTGCCATAGATACTATTAAAGCTAATATTAAAGCAATTACTTTCACTTTGTTTTTCATATAATCAATCCTTTCAAATACTATGATTATTATAATACCATAAAGTGATTTTTATTTCAATACTATGCTACTAAATTTTTGAGAACTCTTGGAGTTTTAATCATAAGTATAAATGCACCAAAGGAAACAAACATAAAAGAGAAGAAACCACTTTGCATACTTAATACCTCGTCCATGTTTTTTATATCTATATTTTTAATAAAACCATTTAAATATTGTGCGTAAATATAGAAAACAACAGCTGTAAATACAACATCAAGAACAACGGATAAGTAAGAAATCATGAACCTCTTGAAATATTCTTTGGTTGCTTCTCCGCAAAGACAAGCGAAGAAAGCAGGAGATACACATTGGAGCATTGCGATTTCAAAACAACGAATAAATAGCTTACACATTACACAAAAAGCTGCAATTGCTAAAGCAATCGCAACCGGACCGATAATTATAACAAAGAGCAGACCCGTAAAGAAATCAACAATCCAACCGACTATCCATAGTCCTGAACCTTCTGGACTTGTAAGGGTTAGTTGTAAATCATTCAATATTCCCTTTGTTAGTTCCAAAATTTGATTTGTCCAGCCAACACCAATAGATATGATAGATTGACATATTGTAAGAGATAAATCTACAAAAACCTTTGCAAATATTAGTCTAACAGCAATTTTGAATCCACCTCTGAGTGTGAACATTTCATATTGAAAGGCTGATTCTATAGCATTAACTCCAACAAGTATAACTATTAAGGCATAGGCAATAGCTTGAAATACAGGATATATTGCTTGAGCAATTTGGTTATAATCAAATCCAGCAAAGAAAGAAACAGAAGTTTTACCATTACCTGCTAACATACTGAAACAATCGATAACTATAACAAGATAATTTGTAAATGTTTTAAATATAAAGCTACAAATAGCCCCGGGAGAAGACCAATCGGTACTTCCATCATCATTTGGAGAATAACTTTTGAACTCATTACTTTTAAAGAAAGTTTTTAATTTAATGAACTCATCATCAAGATTCTTATAGATTTTAGAATATTCACTTTTGTCATGATTTGCAGCATCTTTAGCTGTATCATATGCAGCTTCAAATGTGCTGTAATGGTAATTATAAATGCTTTCTATTAAATACTTACCATTACTGTCTGTTGTATTTTCCCATTCTCTTATAGTGTTTAACTGTGTATCGGTAAGACTGTTACTCATCCAAGTATCTATTTTTGTGATAAGGTCATTTATATCAGTAAGAGCAACTTCGACAGGCTTTTTTACTTTTATTTTATCAATGGTTTTAGTCGATATTTTAGAGCTATCGGTATTGTCTTTATTTTGAACTGATACTCGAACGGCATAATAGCCTGAGTCCTCTTGCTTATCAACAATAAGTTCTGATGTACTTTCTTCCGACCAATCCTTGAGAGTTGTCCAAGTTGCATTATTGCTATCGAGTTTTGGAGAAGCTGTTGTTAAATCAGCATATTTTGTATATTCAAACTTATATTGTATATCCTTGCCATTTCCACCAGTAACATCAGAAACCGTAAATGTTGACTTCTGGTCGCCACCACCTGTAAGAAATTCTTTTGTAGACGCATTAAAATTAAATTTTAGTGCGTTATATTTAATCTCAAAGGTTGATGTAGCATTTATCGTATATTCCTTGTTGTTTTTATCACGAACAATAAGGCGATAATTATATGTGCCAATGTCTTTCGATGTAGGGAGAAGCTCAATCTGGGTACTACCACTATAAGTTTTGAAATCACTTAAATTGGTATAATTTTTATCACTGCTTTTTTTATATTGAACTTTGTACTTATACGGTGATGGGGCAGTGGTTTCATCACTTATATTAACCTGAAATCTTACATTTGGATACCATTCGTCATTCTGCGTGTAGCTTGTTTCCATAGTTGATATTGAGCCTTTGACATTTCTTGTTTTCAGGCTTATTGTGCTTGTTTTTGTCGCAGTTTTTTTGTTTTTATCCCTGACCTCAACCCTTATTGTATAATCACCGGCAGATAGGGAAGAGGTATTCCAAGTTGTTGAGGTTTTACCAGCTGTATAAGCTGTAATTATATGCTTTGTACCCTTATTGTCATCATAGCTGTATTGATATTCATAAGGTGCTGTTCCGCTTGAAACAGAAGCCTTGAGAGTAACCGAATCACCAACATAACCACTTTTTGAAGCACTAAAAGATGATATATTGACATCAGGATAAGTAGGCTTAGTGACTTTAATAGTCGTAGTTTTTGTAGCTTGCTTAGCTTTTCCGTCCTTTTCCCTAACATAAACCTTAAGCGTACAATTTGCGTTTTCAGGTAAAGTATTATTGTTGGCGGTAGACCAGGTATAATTTGCCTTGTTCTGAAAATCAGTAATCAAGCGTTCTGTACCCGATTTATCGACATATGTGTATTTATACTGATATGTAAATCCACTCACTGTATCTGACAATGTGGTTTTAAGGTTTATGCTTTGTCCTAAAGTTAAATCAGGAGCAGTAAAAGTATCAATAGAGATTTTAGGCTGACCAACTGTTACATAGAATGTTTTTGAAGATTCAGCTCCGGTTGTATCTTTGGCAGCTAATCGAATAATCCATCGGGAATTAGTATCAGACATAATCCTTGAATATCTGCTCGGATACATAATAAAGTTATTTGATGATACCCAGTTAGATGAAGTAAGAGCATACCATGCAGATTCGCTTTCCTTACGATACCAGTAAGCATATTGATTAACTGTACCTGTACCATTAACCTTAATATTCATTACAATCTTACCATCTGCGGCAACATCTGTTGTCGATAAGGTAGAATTACTTATATTAAAATTTGCTGCTGCATTACTTTGCAAAGCACCCATAGATGATAGCACAGTCATAATCATCAGAACAATAGCAATAAGCCTTATAAGCTTTTTGTTAGTTGTCTGTCGATATTTTGACGAGGTTGATAAAGGTGACATACATATCTCCTTTCTTTAAGTTAATATTTAGGTTAATAATAGAGAAAGCGACACCGCCGCCCCTTCTCAACGGTGTCGGTTGCTCTATTAGCAATCATTCTTTAGAAACTTGACAAAAGTGGTTCTACAGCAAATGTGGCACCTATAGCCACACCTGCAATCGCAATACCTACAAGACCACCATTTCTTTCACGAGCATCTTCATTCTGGTGTCCTTGAACAACCTTAATAAGTGCAGGTATAGCACCAATGAACAATATAGCACCTCTGACAACCCACATAACTATTCCTATAAGAGAGTTCATTGTAGTTGTATTTGCACCTGATGGTGTTGCAAAGGCTGTCATTGTTGACATAATCATAATTGTTGCAATGATTGAAGCAACAAATGTTATTTTTTGCATTTTTTTAACTGCACTCTTAATTGACTTATTCTTTTTTGTTACCTTTTTAATGTTACTCATGGTTTTCAAACTCCTTTAAATTTAATATCTTATGTAATGGCTTTTATTCGGACAGTTTATGTTTTGATTAGCAAACACCTCCTTGAAAGAAAAATATCTATATAAAAAGCTCCGAGAATTTAACTTCTCGGAGCTTATTAGCGTGAACCTTTGCTTATTGTATTTGTTACTTGTTGTACTGACTGCATAGCTTGTACAATCTTCTTAGTTGCAACAATGACTTTACCGACTTTGGTTGCGGATAAGGCTTTTTCTGCAACTGGATTATTAGCTATAGATTGAAATTCAGGCATTTTAAGCATTTGCTTGCCCATATCCGTAATTGTTGCAACACCGTCTTTAACAGTTACTGCACCATTAGCCTGCCATTGCTTTACATTTGATAAAATCTTACTTGAAAGCTGTTTATCTGGGTGACTGATGACTGTAGAAAGGTCGAGCTTATCTGAATGATTAAAAAATGTAAAATCATTTATGTAATCTCCCGTAAGTTCAGCACACATCTGTGCTTCATTTGGCATACAGCCTTTACTTAGAGTAGAGTTTATTTTTTGATTGTAGGCTTCAGATTGGTCTTTTTGTGCTGATTTTATAAAATCAGGTTTATTTATTTTTTCTTTTCCTTTTTCTGTTATTTTAATATCGTTGCCGTCAAGTTCTATTAAATCGTTTTCAGCAGCTTTAACAAATGTGTTTGTAACAGCGTCCTTAATATCCGAATCAGCAATATTGCGTATAGCAGATACAGGCATTCTTTCAGATTGCAAAAAATATGATAAATCCGTATCTTTTCCTGTAAATGTAAAATTCGTAAGTGGGTTGTCGTTGACAACATCACTTACGAATTTATGTGTAGCTTGATTTTCAGTTTTACTATTCTTTATAAAAGTGTCTATCAGTTGTCTTAGTTGTTGAATATTCTGCATTAGGTTTCGAGTTTTATTTCGTACTTCATCGCCAAGTTCATCATATAAGCTCATTGCTCATCCTCCTTAACCTCATTAAGGTTAATATAATTATCAGCCTTAATATCATCACCATTAAATGTCACAAGCTCGTTATTATTACTATCGAAAATCCGTCTAAGCTTTTCTTTAGTAAATTTCTCTTGACTTTCCTTAAATGCAATATCTTCCTCATAATCATCTGACATAATTGCTCTTAATATTTGCTGAGCCTTTTGCTGTCTTTCGACATAACACTTTTCTCTATTAGACTTAATTTCAGCAAAATCAACAGTAATATCGGAGTTATTCTTTTGAGATTCTCCTCTGTCACTGCCAACCTCTGATATTTTCGGGTGCTGTAATGTATCAAATTTATCAATAAAGAAAGGATAAAATTCATCAACAAAGATAATGCATTTACCATTTTTTCCTCTTTTTAATGCCTTTGGTATTTCATCAGGAGCTAAGAGTTCACGAGCTATATAGCTTTCGCTATCAGAACCTCCGCCTTGATTACCTCTGTTATAGCTTCGTGTATCCACTCTTACAGTTGTTTTACCAAGCTTTTTTGATACATATTCTCTACTATCTTGGTCATTTGTGCCAAGAAAAGTAAATATTGAGCAGTTGCCGATAATACTTTCCCAAGTTTTTTCATATATAGCTTTAAGCTGCGACAAACCTTGAAGAACAATACAAAGTCTTATATTATACTTACGAACAACCGCTAATGTTTCTGAGAAATTCGGTATTCTGCCTATGTTTGCACATTCATCAAGTTCACAAGAAACAAGCAACGGAAGGCGATTGTTATATTTAAGACTTGCAATGTACATTAAACGCTCAAAAAGCTGTGTATAGAAGATATTAGCTAAAGCTTTGTAGGTTTGACGAGCCGCAGGAATAATCAAGAATATTGCAGTCTTATGTACACCAATATCATCGAAATCCATTTCATCAGTGGAAGTCAACATATCAACTTCTTTTATAGCCCACAAACTGAGCCTTGTTGAAAGTGTTTTTGTTATACTTCCTAATGTTTCCTGAGGTGTACCTTTGATAGAGTTCCAGTAAACTGAAACTGCATCATCAATAGTTCCTTCTCGTTGCTGGTGTCGTTTTATGCACTTTGCAATTTCACAATTTTCGTCTATTGCTCCGTTCTTAAATTGTATTGAAGTGAGCAATTTTACGATTCTACTGAATGATTTTGTTTCGTCGGGAGCCTTAAAGAGATACAACATAATCATAAACAGCATTTCTTTGGCAGAAGCAGACCAGAAGTCGTCTTTTTCTCCTTCTCCGGCAGTGTTTTTAATAAACAAATCCGCAACATTTATAGCGTCTGTATCAGTAACCATATAATTGAACGGATTGTATGTATTTGACAAGGTAATGTCGTTAAGATTAAAAACACGCACCTTATAGCCGTTTGCCTTTAATAGCTTTGCACAATCTCTGTATAGCTCTCCTGATGGGTCAGTGACAACATATGAGCCTGTCATTTGCATAATGTCAGGCTTGATTTTACGGAATGATTTACCTGCACCAGAACCGCCGATAACTATCTCATTCAGATTATGACTTGAATAAAACGAACCTTTGACATTAAAAACGGTTATGTAGAAGTTATCACCACAAGGAATACCTGTATTATCTGTAAATCGCTTTTTTTCATATTTATTCGCCCATCTTGTTGAGCCATGTTCCATACCTTTGAAATCATCTCTGTTATTTGATGTAGCCATAATAAATACAACTAATACAACGCAAAGGTATACCCACCACAGCTTTGTTACCTGCCATTCAAGTATTGTCCATAATAATTCCCACGAAAATGGAAGATAAAATGATTTAAAAAGGTCATTTAGAGAATCTATAAACTGTTGCATACTTAGCTCGTCTAAGTTCATTCGAGCAGTATATTGCATATAGTTATATGTACCATAAATCATAAAAAGAACAAAGAATAGACCTAAAACTATACCAGTATATATAATAGGTGCTTTGCTTTTTTCCGCACGAAGTTTATTTTTACTCTCCAAATTATTCACCTCTGTTATGTTTGTCAGAACCTATCAAGTTTTCGATTTTACTCTTTGCCGACTTATCAAAAGAAATTATAACAGTGCTACTATCAATAACTTTCATTCTAAAAAGTATTCCTGCTTTACTTAATATAGCTACATCTTCATTTGTCACTATGCGATAATCGGCAGAAATTATCGTTGGTGTAAATGTAAAACCATTTCCAATGGCATAATGATATGCTGTTGAAAATTGAGCAGCTTTAATAATCAAATTGACATTGTATTCAAATGCAGTTTCATCAATATCAATAAATCTGTTTTGCATTATAACTGATTGCAGTTTTGTGCAAAAAGAAAAAGCATTTGGTGCAATATGTAGTAGTGAATACGGAAAAGCTATACTATATAGTTCTGTGCAATGCTCAAAAGCACCGTTGTCAATCTCCATAACACCTGCAAGCTTTATATCAGTAAGACCAGTACAATCTTTAAAGCATTCACAACCGATGTAGGATATATTTTTAGGAATATCTATTTCCTCAATAGCTGTACAGCCACAAAATGTTGCATTACAAAGATATCCTATATCCCCAAAATGTATTTTAGATAATGATTTACAGCCTGCAAACGCTCTGACACCAATCATACTTACATTTTCAATGTTTATAAGTTTCAAAGATTCACAGCCTTCAAATGCTCTGTCACCGATTTTTTTAAGTGAGCTTGGTAATTGTATCTCAGATAACCTACGGAAATCTAAAAAAGCGTTATCGCCTATTGCGATAACGCCCTCTGGAATTTTAACACTTAAAATGTCAGGTTCTGAGCAACCTATAACGATATTGTCCTTAATAATTAAATTATCCATACAATCATCACCTCATCATATGTTTACCTTGAATTTGAGTGTTTACAGCTTCAAGCACTTGGTTTATTTTTTCTTTATTTTCTTTAGTAAAAGCTACTGTATATTCCTTGTCTGGTATGGTTTCAGCCACTTTGACTGCTATACCAGTGTTCAAAATTGCTAACAACTGTTTTTGTGTTAAGCCAGTTTTCTTCAAATAATTGTTGCTATTTGTTTGAGTTTTTTTCTCTTGAGGTTTATCCTCAATTTTTTGCTCTTGGTCGGCAACATTAGTTTGTGGCTTATCTTCGTCTTTTTGTTCTTTTTCTGAAATTTGAGCTTCGACTTCTGCTTGTTTAGTTTCTTCCTGTTGGTTTTCAGTTTGCTTGTTTTGTTCTTCACTCATATCATTTTCTGCTTCCTTGACTTTGTCAGGTTCTAAAACCTCTTTGATAACTTCGCTTGAAGTTTCAGCTACATTATCAATAGTTTCAGATACACTGCTGCCATTCATAGCCGCTTTTTCTGCTGTTTCTACGGCGGTATTTCTAAGCTCATCTATCTTATTATCAACAAGCTCTATCTTAGCAAGTTTATTAAGCTCCTGTTCAAGCTCATTAAGATTATTTATTCTTGATATGAGCGTATTTCTTTTACTCTCAACTTTTTTAATTTGAGATTTAATTTTCAGTTTATCTACCTCGCCGAGAGTACTACTGTTCAGTTTAGCATTTAATTTGTTAAGCTTAGAATTAGCTTTATCAAGTTGTCTATCTGCACGACCTAAGCTATCTTCTTTCAGAGCTTGCATAGCGTTGATATATGTTTCCTGCTTATTTGACGAGTTATGAACCATAGCAGAAATGAAGCTTTTAAGAAGTTTGCTTCTTTTTTGCTTACGCTGTAGCTTTACGAGATTTCTTTGAGCTTTTTTGAGCTGTTTTTCTTTTTTTACGATTTTCTTGTCCTTTTTCTTATCAAGCTTTTCAAGATGGGCAGAAAAAGAAGAAATGATAGGGTTGAGCTTTGGATATATATTGCTATCTATAACCGTTTTACAAGCCTTGATTGTATCATTCTGGCTTGATTTTGTAGCTTTAATATCTGCTATTTTAGCTTCAAGCATACTGATTTTATCCTTGATTTTAGCTTCTTCAACGCTTTGAGTGTCCGTATCCGTATCTTTTATGAAATTCTGAAGAAATTCATTTTTATCAGCAATAGATACTGATTCCGTTTGCTCCTGATTATTTTCAGTAGATTCTACCTTGGTGTTTTCTGCCTGTTCTACATTTTCGAGTGTTTCAGTCATAAAGTTTACCTCCTTAAACTAAAAAGTGGGACTTCAAGTCCCACTTATCGTTTTTGCACAATATTCTGACTTACTTCTTTTGTATCCTCAATATCAGCTATATTATCCTTTCTACCATCAACATCAAGTTCTGCGTTAAGCTTAGCGAGCTTTGCAGTTTTAGATTGATATTCATTTTCTTTATAAAAAGGCTTACCAATCTGTTCATTAGTTTCTTTTAAAGATTTCTTATGTTCAGAAAGTCTTTCTATTCTTTCCTTACAGGTATTCTCCAATTTTTCAAGAACATTATCCATTCTTGTGAAGTTATCCGTTCCCAAGTCTAAATAATAAGTACCTTCTCTTGTAAGAGATGCCTTGTATTCTCTTGAAAAACAATCAAACATTACTGCCACTTCAAAGCCTTTATATTCCCCTATTGGAGTATATTTGTTATTTCCGTTGCTGCAAGCTTTAATATAAGCTTGCTTAAGTGCTTCCGCAGCTTCATCTTTTTTGCTATATTGCTGACCGTTTATCGTTATACCCTCGAATTTCTTTTTATCTCCATCAGAAGTAGAATGATTTTTTTGATAGTAAAGAAAATCGTTCTGATTCTTAGGTATAATATTCTCTAAAATTTCAATTTTAGAGGTTAAGCTTGCAGCCATATCTTCCAGTCTGTATTGCTCTTGCTGATAACCACTTCGTTCAAGTATTAACTTTGCAACCTCATTATCAAGCTCCATTTTTTCTTTAATGCGTGGGTCACCAACACACAGAGCTTTTACTTCTGCATATGATAGTGTAGCTTCATCAACATCATCACATCGGCGTTGTGGAGATTTAGAGGTCATTATCTGGCTGATAAATTTCTGTTTACGCTCAAGCATTTGGAATAAATATGCGTCAAAAGTATCTTTCGTACAATAACGATAAAGATGAACTTGCTTATTTTCATTCCCCTGACGCACCATTCGACCTCGCCTTTGCTCCATATCTGCTGGGCGGAACGGTGCGTCTAAGTCGTGGCTTGCTACAAGTTTTGTCTGTACATTAGTTCCAGCACCCATTTTGGAAGTTGAGCCTATAAGTACACGAACCTCACCACTTCTTACCTTTGCAAAAAGTTCTTCCTTTGCAGCTTCTGTTGTTGCGTCGTGTATGAAAGCTATTTCATCAGTAGATACTCCTTTTGAAATCAGCTTACCCTTAATATCGTCATATACATTAAAAGAACCATCTTTTTTTGGAGTTGAATAATCGCAAAAGATAAGCTGTGTTGATTTTTCTTCCTTAGTTTCATTCCAGATTCTAAAAACATTGTCAACACAAGCATTAACCTTTGTACCCGGTTCATCAGGCAAATCAGGGTTTATAAGCCTTTGGTCAAGACCTATCTTTCTTCCATCAGTTGTTATCTTAGGCATATTATCTTCGTGTGGGTCAACCTCATGATTATGTATTTTTACAGCTCTTTTTGCTAAGGTTTCGACAAGCTGCTTTTGTATTTCTGTAGGTTCACAAGATATGTTATGTATCTCACAATCTGGTATATTAGGTAAATTAAGGGTATCGGCTGTTTGAATGTCGGCACATTCCTTAAACAAATTCATAAGTTCAGGAAGATTATGAAATTTTGCAAAACGAGTTTTAGCACGATAGGTGTTGCCCTCTGGTGCAAGTTCCATTTGTGTTACACTTTCGCCAAATGTGCTTGCCCAAGAATCGAAGTGCCACAAATTCTTTTCTTTGAGCAAATCAGACTGCAAATATTTCATCATATTATATATCTCACAAATAGTATTGGAAACTGGCGTTCCTGTTGCAAATACTAAGCCTTTACCATTTGTTATTTCATCAAGATATTGTGTTTTCATATATAAGTCTGCGGTCTTTTCTACATTATCTGATGTTGCGATGCCTGAAACATTCGTCATTTTTGTCGAAAGAAAAAGATTTTTAAAGTAATGAGCTTCGTCCAAAAACAGCTTATCGACTCCAAGCTCCTCAAAAGTTACAGTATCATCTTTTTTTGTATCAAGCAGCTTTTTCAGCCTTGCTTCAAGATTAGCCTTAGTTCGTTCAGCTTGTTTAACCTGAAAGTTTTGCCCATTATGAGCTTTCATTTCCGCTATATTGTTTATAAGTTCATCAATCTGATTTTGTATGAAACGCTCTTGATTTTCGGCTGACAGTGGAATTTTAGCGAGCTGACTATGACCGATTATAACTGCATCATAGTTGCCTGTAGCAATCTTAGCCATTAAAGCTCTGCGAGCATCACCTACAAAATCTTTCTTTTTAGCAACGAGGATATTTGCATTTGGATAAAGCTTCAGGAAATCCTCTCCCATCTGCTCTGTGAGATGATTAGGAACACACATAAGGCTTTTGTTATGTAGACCTAAACGCTTTCCCTCCATTGCGGCGGCAATCATTTCAAATGTCTTACCGGCTCCAACCTCGTGTGCCAGAAGTGTATTACCACCATACAGACAACGGGCAACAGCGTTAAGCTGGTGCGGTCTGAGCTGTATTTCAGGATTCATTCCGACAAAATTCAGATATTTACCGTCATATTCTCTTGGACGATTAACATTAAATATCTTGTTGTATGTATCTACAATATCGTCACGCCTTGTTTTATCCGAGAAAATCCATTCTTGAAATTTTTGCTGAATAATTTCTTGCTTTGCTCTAACCTGTGCAGTCTTTTTATTGTCAACAACAGGTTTTTCTTTGCCGTCAACAACCTGCATACTTTTAATTTGAGTAGCTCTTAGATTGAGTATATCCTCTATCAATTCATACGCCGTTCTATCTTTTGTTCCGTATGTAACAGTAGCATTAACATTATTTTTATCGGATGATTTATTTGTTATATACCATTTTCCGGAAAGCTCTGAATACTGAACATCAATAAAGTCCTTTTTAAAAAGAGGGTTCTTATGATAATTACGGGTGTCTAAAAGCTCATAAACAAAATCTCTCACATACTCAGGATTTATCCAAGTTGCACCAAGTCTTACATCAATATCACTTGCCTGTATTTTCTCCGGCATAGCTTTTTTAAGTGCTTGTATATTGATTGCAAGGCTACTATCGCCTTTATCAAAAGCATTTTGTGCTTCTTCGAGTTTTTGCAGTATGTTTCCAGAAAGATACTCGTCTGCGGTTACATATTTATCAGTGTTTGGAATACGATAAATAGAACCTCTCAAATCTTCAACAAGTTTTTCTTTGTCAAAGCCAGTAAGCTTAGACATATATTCAAGATTAACCTTTGCAGTATCACTCAAGGATACCGCAAGAGCATCAACAGCAGTTGGTACAGATGTTATTTCTTTATTTGCATTAACTGTTCTTTTAGTAAATATATCAGCTTTGCCGATATATTTGTCTTTATCGAACTTTTCAAGCGAACGAAGTAATGGCAACGATGAATCGTTTTTAAAGATTGACTTGTTTACATCATCATTTATTCTTCCATATTTGCTTGCAAAATCATCATAGAGTGAAGATAGAACAGACTGAACATCCTTAATTTCATCGTCCGTTACTTTATCATCAAGCTGCATTTCAAGCAGTTGTCTTACTGTATCACGAATGGCAATAAGTCCTGTCATTCTCTCAAGATTTTGTTTTCTGTTCGATTTTGGTAATTTTACTTCTGTTGCAGTTCCATACTCAAAGAAATAAGCCTTATCGGAAGAAAGAAAATAGCTGCCGGTTCTGAGTGAATCAGGTATTTCAACCTGTTCATCTACGAAATCTACATTGTCAAGCTTAGTATCTTTTGTAGAAATATTGCCTTGTATATTTTTCATAGCGTTTCGTATTTGCTCAGAAAGTTTTGTGTCCCTGTTTGGCATACAAGTGCTTTCCATATGGAATTGACCGCTTGTCATTTCCATATGTCCACATATTTGCTGTTGGTTCTGAACGAAATAAGCATTCATTTCAATGCCGTTTTCGTCTTTTGTGGTTTTAATCCATAAAGGTTCATTTTCTGATGTTATTGTAATTGGCTCTGTACGCTTCTGTAAGAAGATAATATCTGAGGTGACCTCTGTGCCTGCATTAGCCTTAAAAGCGTTGTTAGGCAGCCTTACAGCCCCTAAAAATTCCGCTTTTTCAGCAAGTAACCGACGAGCTGTGTCATTGTGTTTATCAAGTGTGCCTTTTGATGTAATAAATGCAACTACACCGCCAGGCTTTACCATATCAAGTGACTTAGAGAAGAAGTAATCGTGTATAAGCAGATTTTCCTTATTGTATTTTTTATCATAAACTCTTATATCGCCGAAAGGAACATTACCAACGGCAACATCAAAGTTTTCACTTTTCAAATTTGAGTTTTCAAAACCACATATTTGTATCTGAGCTTCTGGATATAACTTTTTAGCAATTCTTCCAGTCAGACTGTCAAGTTCTATGCCAGTAATTTTTGCCTGCATATCTTGAGGAATCATACCAATAAAATTGCCTACTCCACAGCTCGGTTCAAGCAACTTTCCTTTTGAAAATCCCATATCAGAAAGCTTGGAATATATTTCTTTAATGATAACAGGGGAGGTATAAAAGGCACTCATAGCCGATTTTCTTGCAGCTGCATACTCATCGCTTGTAAGCAATCCCTTAACCTCGTCATAGTGACTATTACCAAGCTCAAAAACCTTTGCCATACCGCCCCAACCAGTATATTTTGATAGTATTTCCTGTTCCTCTGGAGTTGCAGTCCTGTTTTCAGTTTCAAGCTGTTTTAAGGTTTTAATAGCTGCGATATTATCCTGATATTTTTCAAGAGGTTTTCTCTGTCCAAGCGATAGGTCTGAAATATGATAATTTTCAGGCTTAATTATGATATTTTCTTTTTCTTCGGATTGAGTAGAGGTATATTTTTCCTCGACAATATTTTCGTTGACAATGTTGCGACTTTGATGTATAATAGTATCAAAGTCAAGACTGTTTAAGCCCTTGGACAATTGTAGCCCAAGCACACTGAACAGTTCTTGACTTTTTTGTTTGTTGCAATAAAGCATTTTATCATTTTGTAATGCTTTAATAATCTGATTTGAAAAATTTTCTCTACCATGAACACTAAGAAGAAAATTAGAATCAACAACCTCTAAATTATACTTTGCAGAACCATTTGGACGAAGAACAGCTATTATAGGGCTATTGTCTTTATCTCTTTCTGATGTTACCACTACTATGCTATCGTTCCTTGATAATGAGTCGTAAACCATAACAGGATTTTGAAGTTCAATAGGAATATTTTTTATCTGCTCAGTTGTCAGACCATGATGATGAATACTTTCTCCTATATTACCTTTTGCTTTTAATGCGTCACGCAAATGTCTTTGAGTGTAAAATATAGGCAATTGCTGACAACCTACATCAATAAGTATTTGAGGAGTATCGCATACTTTTAAATCATTAAAACGACTTGCTTTGCCTGCCAAAACCTCATCAACCTGCTCAGCAAATGTTTTTTCATTAGATTTTGCTGTTTTATTTTCTGACTTTTGTTCTGCTTTAACACTTGTAATAAGTTTTTCTACTTCATCTTTTGTTTCAGGATATTCCGAAACTCGTTCGGTTTGTATGCTGATAAAGGTATCTTTCAGATAGCTGAGATAATGTTCACCTAACTCATTCCAAGAGTAACTTTTAGAAATCTCTCCATTTTGAATTGTCACCTCGTTATCATCAGAATGAATCTCAAATTTTCCATAATCATTGAAGTTATTTAAATTTACATAATGATTTATAAAATACTTTGCAAGGTCAATGCTTATATCTTCGCCATTTCTATATCTTTCAGCAATTTCCGGTATACCAGAATCAACATTATGCCATGCTTTTTCAAAATCGAAAAACTCATCTGTTATTGCAACTTCTTCATCGAAAGCAAGCGTAGGCTTCAATAGCTCATCACTATGATTTTCAAGATATATATCCGCTTCGAGTATCCTAACAACTTCAGAATATTGAGGATATTGCTTTAGAAAATCAATAACTCCACCATCACCGTCACCAATATCTTGTCGGAATGTATGAACCGTTCCATCAGGCATATTCACATTGAACTTCGTTTTAGCGTATCCTTGATGTATGTTTTCTATTTCACCTTTTTCAAAAGCTTCATAGATTTTATCAATATCATCACCGTAAGTATCAATTTCATACTGCCTTCGTTTAACCCAATCATCATCGGCTTGCTTCATTATACTGTCAAATTCAGCAACAGTATATGTTTTACCATCCTCAAACGCAGGACTTTCGCTCCATTCGCAAGTAATGCATACTTTAAAATCATTGTAATGATTAGATTTTCCAGAAATAACATCATCAACTTGTTCAGCAAAAGTTTTTTCGTTTTCTTTTTGTTCTGATAGAATACTGTCTTGTACTTTACGAAAATCTTCAATACTCATACTACCATCATAAACAAAGGGGTCAAAATCATTTTCAGAGTCGTATAACTTATCAGAAAAAGCCATACCTATTTTTGCGGCAGCTTGTCTTGTTTCTTCAATTTTTGAAAGAACAACATCAGTATTTTCTGAAACAGTATCTAATACATATTTTTGCATTTCAGTATCATTATGATACTGATTCAAAAAATTGATAGTTTCTTTTGCCGTATACCCAGTAATGACAAAATCTTCATCTGCCATAGAAGCTGTTACCAATTCTGTTACAAGCTCGTTTAAGGCAATCTCGATTTCAAGTCTATACTCCTGTTCATTAGAATTTTTATGTGCATTTATAACTCTTTGCTTGTCTTTTATAATGTCTGAGGCGAAATTTATAAATTCACTTTGGTCTATTTTCTTTAAATCGGAAGAAACAAGAATATCGTTATAGTCAATATTATAGCTATCAAGAGTTTCTTTTGCCTTTTGTATAGCATAAACATCATTTGGATTATCACTGGAATAGTTTTTCAGAACATATAAAGCGTGTCTTTGTCTTTCGGCAATATCTTTTTCTGTAATATATGTTTTTCCTGAAACCATACTATCTAAATGTTCAACTACTTCTTGCCAAGAGAGATGAATGTTTAAGTTGTTTTCAGGATTTTCTTTATCTGTGCGAGTAAATGCTAAACCCTTGCTTGGTTGAGATTCAAGACTTTCGTTTGAAGTGTAGCGACCATACCAACCAAATTCCTCTTTAAGAAAATCAATTTTTTCTTTTTCTGTATGATTTTCTAAGAAAAAGTCATTTACCCTGAATTTGCCGTCCTCAGTTCCAGTGCCTTTCATCAATACAGCATTGACAAAGTTGTCAATTTCGCTTTGTTGTTCTGTTTTAGAATCGAAAAAGCCTATCTGTTCAAATGAAAAAACGGCAGGGGAATTATCCTCTGCCGTTTGCGTTACTGTATTTTCTTGTGTTATGCGTATATCAGATTGTTCAGAACTATTTCCTCTGCTCTTGCTCTGATTGAGTTCATCATTTGTACCCACTTCATCTGGTCTGTTGCTTTGAGTTCTTCCGTTACTCCCTCTGCTTCCATCATTTCCGTTTCGAGCTGTTCCATCTGTTTCTCCGCCGCTTCGTTGACTTCTATCAAGTGGTCTGTCAGTTTGTGTGTGTCGATTAGCTTTGTCAATATTCTTCTCTTGTTTTCTCTGAGATACTTGTGGCGAAGTCGCCCCCAGCGACCCACGTCCCTCGTATCCTCCTCTACGCTCAGAGCTGGAAGGTATATGAATGTTTCCGGGTCGAGTGTGTAGCTTAGACCAGTTGTCTTGTCCACTGTTGTCGTTGGATAATATGTCATGTTCGACTCGCACAGAAGATGTTCTACTCCATCTATCATTTTTGTTTTGGGCATTGTTTCGCTCATTCTGATTTCTCCTCTCAATAGTTTTAACTGTTTGTTCAACTTTTCTTAAAGCTTGCTCTGATATATTGCTTATTGATTCGCCCAATATATCTATAACATCAGGGTTTGAAAATTCATTCAAGTTACTAAATATATCGCCATCAATATATGAAGATGTATCAAGTCCACAGCGTTGCAACGCCATATATTTGACGCTATCGCAAACAAGCTGACGGAATTTTTCAGGTTTAATAGAGTTATCTTCATTAAGTGAATTATTGACATAATCATCAATCATCTCATTAACAGTATCTTCTACTGTATCTGCTAAAGCATTTTCAATAGACTTGTTTTTATCAGAAGAAAGAAGAAAAGCAACTTCCTGATGATTTTCTTCTGTAAGCTCCCATATATATGGCTGCTGTTTTTTAGGTTGTATAGGTGAACTTTGAGAAATATCGAAAACATATTTAATTCTTGGATATTCTCCTTTATCATCAATTAAGCCTATACCTTTTTCGCCTTCACGAATTTTTCTTCCAAATGTTTTCGACCACACATCAAATACCGCAACAGCTTTTGCATTAGGAAACTGTGCAAATATAAGTAGCTGGTCAAAAAAATTATATTTGTAAGTGTTTGAAGCTGTCCTTAAAAACTTCAACCAATTTTCAGGTGATGAGGTAAGCTCTTGTCTTGTAGCCATTCTTAAGTCTTCTGCTTCATGATATTTTATCGCCACTTGAATCCTCCTCTAATTAAGATTTTATCACTTTAAAGTGTAAAAGTCAACATTTCACAGGGAAATTTTTCAAAAATCTATTGTTATAATTTTCTTTTATTTGTATGATTTAATGCTTCATTAATCTTCTGTTCGTCACTCTCCTTAAATGCAATATTATAACTTTCGCCTAAGCTTTCACCTTTTGCATTTTTATTAAAGACTGCAAAAAGTTCATCATTGCCACTTGCTGCAAGTTGTTCAACTTGTGATTTTGTCAAAAAACGATAATGCATTTCTTGACCTTCAAGCAATGCTTCACTGCGAAGTCTTGTATTAACCTTTGAATTTCTTACAACAGAAAATAAATTACTATCTTTATACTTTTCAGGATAAAGAGTATGCAAGATATAATTTTTATTTTGCGGAAGAAATGCTAAACGAATTTTTCCGTCTTTGGTTTCAATGGCAACAAATCTATCTTTTTCACCATCAAGTTTACTTAATTGTTCTTTATGAATAATATTCAAAAATTCAACCTTAACTCCAAGCTGTTCTGCTCGTGCTTTTAACTCATAATAATCAGATAGTGGAGTGTAGTGCTTATTATGTTTTTCTAAAACTTGTATATCTTCGACCTCAAGTGCGGTCTGTAGTAACTTCTTGTCTTTTTCTTTAATAGTAACAAGAGCATAATCTTTATACAGTTTTGCGGAAAAGAAAAACGGATAAGCATAAAGCTTTGGCACAGCAGAAAGTGCAAGCTTGACACGATAATTTTCGCCTTGTGATTCGATAAGATTTTTATAAGGTATGTTTCCGGCAGTGGTTTGTATTTTTTCTATCTTATCAAGTTTTTCCTCTAACGAGATTTTCTTTACTTTATATTTCGCTTGCCTGCTATATATATGAAGCAGACTGTATTTTCTATCGAGCCTGTTTCGTTGCTTCCTTTGTCTTATAAGCAGTATCATAATGATAAAGAGCAACATTATAAGAGGATTACGAGAATTTTTAATCAGTCTTTTCAAAGTTTTCAATTCTTGTACTTTAGCAGGCGGTGGATTTTTTCTGAAATAATTTTGCTCATATTTTTCAAATTCACTTTTGAAATTTGTTTGAACTTTTTTCTTTTCGGATGGTTTAGAAATCTCTGATTTCTTAGGCAAACGATAAAAGCCCATCAGCTTTTCAAGATTTTCTTTTATATAACAATCTCCGAATTCTCTCGCAAGTCTGCTGGCTCTGATTTTCTTTTTCTCACCGACCTTTTGAAATGTTATATCTTTTTCATATCGGGTTATAATGAAATTCTTGCGTTTCATAAACTCAACAAATTCTTTTTTGCTGTTACATATCTTAGTTGCTTCATCAAGAGCCTTGCATAATTCTACTTTCCAAGACTTACCTTGTTCTGCAAGTTTTTGAGTTGCTTGGTCTATTCCACGCAGTCCAGATTTATTTTCAATCGTTGTTAAACCGTAAGATTTACAAATCCTGTCACTTTCAGGCTGCATATTTTTTTCTAAGGTGGTTTTATTACCCTCCCATTTTCTGCCTGTTTTCATACTGACAGAGTTTATAATGAAATGGTTGTGTATATGGTCTTTATCAATATGAGTTGAAACAATAACTTGAAATCCCGGAGCAATTTTTTGAGCAAGCTCTACACCAATTCTATGTGCAAGCTCAGGTGTGATTTTTTCATTTGGTGAAAAACTCTGAACATAATGGTGAGATAAAATTTTACTATCTTTATTAAATGCTTTTCTGACAACATAGAATTGCTTTGCTAAACTGTCTGCTCCGTTGTTTTCACAATTTAAGCAAGTTGCCTGAAAGCATTTTTCATCACCGTTTCGATTTTCAGGAGATAAAATATATGCAATAGAATCAAAAACATACTGATGAGCTTTAATTGGTTTTCTAATCGGCTCAACCACTGCCATTTTTATCAACCTTTTCTAATAGCATATCTATTTTTCGTTCCAGACTTCTAAAAGTATGTTCATCTTCATTAAATATCTCAGAGAGTATTTTTTGCATTATGGATTCTATATCTTCAAGCAAATTCAAAACCTCATCAAGTTGTTGCTTATTGACATATTTCTGTGAATTGCCAATATGTGCAATCTGATTTATATTCGTACCAATACGAGTTATCTCAAGTAATAATTCTGGAATATTTTCTGCAACAGTAATTTTTTTGTTTTCCGATAATGCAATTATATAACTTGAAATACTCATATGGGCCTGTTTAGCTTTTGCTTGTAATTTTTTCTTTTCTTCTAATGAAATCCTAAAGTTAATCAGAACTTTTTTGCCGTTGTCGGTAGAACCAAGTTCTCCATTTACCATAATTATCACCACCATTCATAAGAAATGTTCGCCCTGCGAACAACAAGGAACGCTGTCCCTTGACCCTGCCACCTTTAAAAAGGTGGACGAAACAGAAACGGACCCCGCCTCCGGCGGTCTGTTTTTCCTCAGAAAAACAGATTGAATTTTGCTCGCAAAATTCAAGGTCGCAAGCTTAGATTTTGTAAAGCAAAATGCTTTACAAAATCGCTTGTTAGGGGATAACCCTAAAACCCTAAATTTTGCATTTTGCAAAATTCTAAAATCGCTTTCGCTCACCAAATTTACAGATTTCTGAAATTTGTTCCAAATTCCGAAACTGTAAAAATGAAAAAAATCGTAAGAGTGTCGTTCTGGCAATCTTACGATTTTAATTTTCTTTTTGAGGAATAGCTGTTGAAAACTTTTCAGTTTTATGTGAAGTTTCTGAATCAGAAGAAGATGAGGAATTTTCACTTTGTGCCTTTGTTTCGTTTTTTGCAATTTCCTGTTCAAGTGCAAAATCTTCAAGTTTGCTCATAAGTGCTACTCTGTCTTCTGGAGAATTTATTCCAAGCTCTGCAAGTTTCTTGAGAAGAGTTTGGCTAAATTCGTTATCCTTTTCTGCTTGAAGCTGTTTGTTTTCAGTCTGCAAGTTAATAATCTTAGCTTTTCTTTTTTCAATCTCATCTTGCAGCTTTGCTATCTTCTCCAAATTACTTTTTATTTTATCATCATATCTACTCATATCATCTTTCCCCTTCAATAAATTTTTAACTTATTACATCCATATCAGTATCAAAAGAATTTTCAAATTCTTTTTGTTGAGCTTCTGAACTTTTAGCTCCGCAAAAATTCACACCCTCAACTACTATGAATATATTTGTGCGTTTTACATTATCCTTGTCAGTATATGTATTTGATGAGAGCCTACCATCAACAATAATTTGCTGCCCCTTTTCAAAGTATTTACAGATAAATTCTGCGGTACTTCCCCAAGCTTCACATCGAAAGAAATTTGAATTTCTTTCTCCATTGACGGCTCGGTTTTCTTCAACTGCTAAGAAAAAATCAACAACAGCTTTGTTTGATTTTGTATGCTTTAGTTCAGGGTAGTCTGTTAGTCTGCCCTGTAACATTACTTTGTTTAACATATTACATTTTCCTTTCCTTATCCAATGCTATCTATATCCGGCCCTGGAGTAACATCGAACTCATCTTCGTCAGAAGTTTTAATTTGAGTTTCTGGAGAGATATTTAAAATTTCGTTTTGTATAAGCTCAAGCGTTTTAGCTCTTTTGCGAGCTTTTTTAAGTTTACGCTCTTGCTTACACTCCTCTTTAATTATAGGAGTAAGCTCAGCTCTGATTTCTTTTGTAAGCTGTTCTCGAATTTCTTCGGTTAGCTTTTCTTTATATTGCTGCAACATTTCCTTTTGGATTTTTTCACGCAGTTCATTAGCAACATCTTGTCTTACATTTTCAAGTTTTTGTTGCAAGAACTTATCTGTTTGAAGTTTTTCAAGTTTTCTTTCAGATAGAAAATCAAAAGGTGATGGGCTTACAATTTTATAAGCCTCATCAACCTTTTTAATCATATCTGTTATGAAAAAATTATATTCTTTATCTGTTGAGGATAGCTCCACCTGACGAAGCATTTTCCTACAACTTGAAAGTAACTCTAAAAGATTTTTTCTGAAATTGCTGTCATAGTAATTCATATAACAAGCTCCTTTATTGTTTATTCTTTTCAGCTACATCGTCCATAAGCTGTTGAAAGTGAGCTATCTGTCTTTCATTGAGGTCTGTAATTTCTACATACTTTCTATCATCAAAGCCGAGTAGATAATCTGTGCTGACCGAAAAATACTTAGCAATTCTTACAAGCATTTCAATGGATGGAAGAATATTATCATTTTCCCAATTTGACACGCTTTGTTTTGAAACACAAAGTGTTCGTGCAAGCTGTACCTGTGTGATATTTCTTGCCTTTCTTAAATCTCGTACTCTAATTTTAATTTCATTTTTCATTTGTTATTCTCCTTTGTAAAAATAGTTCTTGCCATTTCATAAAGTCTTGCACACTGTTCTTTATCTGCATTTCTAAAGCTAAATCCAACAAGCTGACCTTTACAATCACCAATGCAGCACTTACCATCAAGATTTGCTATACAGTTTTTATCACAGTACATTCTGATTCCTCCTACCATTACATTATAATTTTTTTATATTATCACTTAATATATCACTTAATATATCATTTAATAATTTTGGAAGTATGAAGATATGTGGTAAAATTGATAAAGCATTAAACCAATATAAAAATTTAATTATCAAATATAGTTCATGATTTCCCTGTAATATTTGTTCCATCATTCGCTGAAAATCAGGACATATCATTATTCTATTTCCTTTCGCTCAGGTATTCTCCGATTATTTTCTTTTCGATATAAGCTCTTATGCTGCGGTTGAGAGGGATAATATATGGACTTGAGGAGTTTCCTTGATGACAAGGAAACTCTACAAACATTCACTTATTATTTTTGAGAATCTGTATGTCATTGATTCTCAAGATTCCGTCGATAACGATATGAGCTTTAGCTAATCGTCTTTTCGGCTTAGCATTTTGTACTTCTTCAGGCTCAATCACTATATCTGTAATCGTCATTTTCTGTACCTCCATAATCGTAATTAACCTCGGCACTATAATATGCGTCAGAGGTCATCGGAGCGTTGTATAGGGCTGCGAGTAAGTATTTTTTGATATTTCTAATTTGATTTCGTGAGCTTGCCTCCTTGAAGCAATCAAGTACATACTCAACTGTCACATCATCAAGTTTGTCAAATACACGCTGTACAAGCTTGATAGGCTTTGCTTGATTGCATATCTGCACTGTACCGGAAGAAGAATACACATCAAGCATAATGTCAACAATGCCATCGACAATATTGCCGTAGTCACGAATAAGCCGTTTGTACCCAATGCGATTTTTTATTTCACATTTCATCTCATCAATCTCATCGTCAGTAAGAGATTGATTGATAAGATAATTAGTGTTTTGTTTTTTAGTACTTTGTTTATTAGTATTTATTTGTCCTTGATTTTCTGTCGGTTGAAATTCTACCTGTAGAATTTCAAGGGGTAGATTTTCTACCTCTTGTTTTTCTACTTCTTGTTTTATGGAGGTAATTTCAGTTATTTCAAGAGGTAGGTTTTCTATATCTTGTTTTTCCTTATGTACTTTTGGTGTTGATGAACTTGTACCAGAAGCTGTGTCCTTTTTTGAATACTCGTAGAAGTCATATACATATTCAATGCGTCCGCTTTTTGTTTCACTTGGCATAAGCTTTGTAACGGTTAAATATCCCCATTCTTTCAGCTCATTCAAAGCCGATTTGATTGCTGTTTCATTCTCCTTGCAAATACAAGTCAAGCCAGCGATAGAATAATCCCAGTCATCAGGCAAAGAAAATACCTTACTAAGCAGTCCGATAGCCTTTAACGATAAATTACGGGATTGTAGATGATAATTACTCATTACAGTATAGTTTGCATTCTTATGTACTCTGCAAACTGATGAATTTGATGTTCTTGATTTTGTCATTTTTCGCAACCTCCATAATCGAAATAATTAAAAATCCGCTTTATTTTATATATCTATCTCGTGCATCTTGTGCCGAATACATATCAAACAATCGGCTTAGTTGCATATCAAGTTTAATTCCGGCTTCATCAAAGGCAAGAAGAATATAACCCTCTATTATTTCGTTGAACATTCCCGAATCACACATATCATTTATTTCTTCAGGACTTCTTTTGTACATATCTGCTGTAATATCTATGGTTTTATACTCTTCTTGTGTAATAACTTCTTCTTGGTAATCAGACTGAGTTTCTATGTCTGTTTCATCAAAAACAGTATCTTCGTAATTATCTGTTATTTCATTTTCAAAGCTTTTTTCAGAAATGCTTGTTTCTGATATTTTAGGTGCATCCGATTTTTTAACTTCTATATCCTGAATAGTATCTTCATCAGAGCTATCTATTTCAGATTTATCTGAATATAACTGTTCAGGCTCAATAGTAATTTGCTCAACTGGCTTATTAAATCTGCCAGTAACAATATCTTGGATATGTTCATTAAACTTATTATCGTTTAATTCCAATCCTCGAATATATTTAGCAATGGATAGGTTTAATAAACTTGATATATAAGATTTTTCAAAACTACCTATGTAGTTATATAGTGATGATTGTTTTTCTATCGAAAGAAAAGAAAATTCAACTGCTGTTTCAATACTTATAATTCCATCATCAACTAAGCATTGCATTTCCGGAATGAGATTTGTAAGCCTTATATAGCGATATATCTGTTTACGGCTCAGACCATTCTGCTCCGCTATTGCTGATACAGTTGATTTCTTACCAAGTTTTTTCATTAATGACAGCTGCTCTGCATAAGCTTTTGCATATACGCTCGGTTTATATTCATTATTGCGGTCCGTATTAGTTGCAATAATGATATATCTCGCAATATCATCATCAGCCTTTACATTCCTTATATAGCAAGGAATATCATCTTTACCGAGCTTTTTGCAAGCTCTAAAACGATGTCTGCCCGACAAAATTTTGTATTTTTCGCCGTCTTTAACAACTATAATAGGTTCGATAACACCAACATTTTCAATGCTGTCAGCTATTTGTTCTATTTTTGATTCATTTATTGGAAATGGCTGATTATCTATTTCCTCAAGCAAGGAAAGTGGAAGATTTACATATTGGTTATCACTTTTTATACCAAGAATATCATTGTATGCGTCCGCAACACTTGGAAATCCCTGCTTTTGTATATTTAGCTTTTGTTTAGCCATTGATGTTATCCTCCTTGCTTATAATTTCATCGACTACTGCCATATATTGTTGACCTGTTACACTGCTTTTTCTTCCGACAAGGCTCTTGTGAGTGATTGATGCAACTTTGACTTCATCTCGATATGAGATTGCAGTGTCAAATACAAAGTTGCCATAACTATCTTTTAAAGCCTCTACGATAGCCTTTGCGGAGTTTGTGCGATTATTAAACATTGTAACCAACATACCAAGTACAAATTTCTCAATATTAGTTGTCTGCTTTACACGCTGTAATGTTGCAAGTAACTGGTCTACACCTTCATATGCCCAGTAATCAGACTGCACAGGTATAAGCACCTTGTCACACGCTTTCAGTGCATTTGATACAAGCAAATCGAGTGTTGGAGGACAATCAATGATTATATAGTCATAATCTTTAAAGGCTTCATCGGCGAACAGTCTTGAGAACACACCGGTGCTGTCACTGTCTGTGCCTAAGATTGATATTATGCCTGCAAGCATAAAGTTTGATGGAATATAATCTATATTTTCAATCTCAGAATGTCTGATTGCTTCTAAAATAAGCTGCTTATTCTTTGAAACTGTTTGCCAGATAAGCTCTGAAATAGTTGGCTTTCCATCCTGAGCATAACCAAGCCAACGGCTGAGGTGACTTTGATTATCGGTATCAACAAGCAGCACCTTTTTATTGTGCATAACAAGCCCGACACCGATGTTGATGGCGGTTGTGGTTTTTGCTACTCCACCTTTTTGATTTGCAATAGCAATGATAATTGGTTTCTTTGGTTTCTTTGTTTTCATAGTCGCATTCTCCTTAATCGCAATAATTTTTTATATAATAAAAAGCCGAGTACATTTGTAATCGGCTTAATATCAAATACTTATAACCTAAAAATAAATACTTTTTATTCAACTTGTTTAATATAAATATTTATAGAATAGA
>ULSO01003553.1_pt1 | contig 25982 bp, 7 predicted proteins | sample 1956701 | NCBI WGS metagenome assembly ULSO01 (sample SAMEA4835708, study PRJEB28245) | human gut metagenome | biome: gut microbiome; material: fecal sample | place: Denmark | collected 2008 | reverse complement strand
ATTTGCTTAGATAGACAATATTTTTGTATAATAATTATAGATTTAGGTCTTTGCTAAATCAAGGAGAAATTGTATATGAAAAGAAAGTCAATTTTTTTTACCTTGTTTGTTTTGATCTTTGGGTTTTGTGGAACCCTAAGTTATTTCAATTATGATTCGGGAGTAACTAGTGCAGTCAGTCAAGACGCAAGCGTTTGGGATGGTGATTATGTTTCAAGCGAGAGCAATCTGACAGAGAGCGATTGGTTTAATGAAAACGGAAATGATTATTACATCAGAAGTGCTGCTGGACTTTCTTATTTTTCATACAGTGTAAATCATGGGACAAGCTTTAGAGATAAAAGAATTTACCTTGAAACTGACATTGATTTAAACAATCAAGAGTGGACACCTATTGGCAATGGCATAAATAATTTTCAAGGTTTGTTTCAAGGACAGGGCTATGCAATCTACAACTTGAAGATAAGCAAAGACAATTCTGGTTATGTTGGATTTTTTGGAAGTTTGACTGATTATTCTCGTGTTGACAATTTGCATCTTAAAAATGTAGATGTGAATGTTGCAGTTTCTTCTTCCGCAAGTGATTATTACGTTGGAACTATGGTTGGAAATTTCAACAATACCGGCAACACGGACAGAACTTACACCAACTCATACATAACAAATTGCTCAGTTGAAGGGGACATTACAGTGACTTCAACTGTGTCAGGGAAAAATTATTACATAGGCGGACTTGCTGGGTGCATCAAAAATGCGACAGTGAGAACTTCCAGCAGTGAAGTTGACATCACAACATCATCATTGAGAGCGACAAACTTGAAGGTTGGTGGATTGGCTGGTGAAGTGCAATTTTTGACATTGGCTGATTTTCATTATGATGGAAGTATTGATGTGACGTCAACAACCACTTATGGCTATTTGGGTGGTTTGATTGGTTTGGCTACTGGAAAAGATGCATCTAACTTGACCACAATTTCAAACGCTTATAGTTTTGGGGATATGGTTTTAAACAATACTGGCAGCAGCTTTTACGTTGGGGGTTTGATTGGTAGAGTTGAAAATGCTTACTTTACGATTAAAAATTTCTATCATTTCGGTGACATAGAGACCAACATAAGCTCAAGTGGAACAAACTATGTCGGAGGCTTGATTGGACATTTGCAAAGTTCAAGTTCAGTTTACACAAAAGTTTTTGATGGTTTTTATGTTGGAGATATCAGCGGAAGGAATGTAACAATAAATTATCTCTATTCAATCAACAGCAATCTTGGAACATCTCAAATCCCTAATGTTGACGGATTGTATTATGATGTTGACCAAAAAGATGCAAGTGCGTCAGATGTTTCCAGTCAGATAGTAAATTTGGATGACATCGCTAAGACTAGAGATTTTTATGGGAATGAAAGATATTGGACATCTGCAACATCTTGGGATTTTTCAACGACAACATCTGGTTGGGGCATTTCTTCCGGAATCAATGAGGGATATCCATATTTGATTTTGACACACAATTTGGGAAATGCTAACAATGATTCGGATTATTCAGAAGAATCACCTTTGGAAGGAGATGGGACTGCGACTTCTCCATATTTGATCAAATCTGCAGGGGATTTGGGGTATGTTTCTTTCAATCATAAAGCAGGAGCGTATTATTCTCTTCAGAATGATATTGACTTGACTGGCAGAACTTGGCAACCAATAGGAACAACAGATTCTGCATTTAGTGGTGTGTTTGATGGAAATGGATACACAATTTATGGAATGACTTGCTCTTTGCAAGAACAATTCAGTTATCATGGTTTGTTTGGGGTAACTGAAAATGCAGTTATTAAAAACTTAAATATTAGAAACGTCCAATATATCAATCAAGGAAGTGAAGGGACTGGTTATGTTGGAACGATTGTTGCGTATGCTAATGGTGATACATATTTGATTAACTGCACTGACAACGAATATGGACAAACAGGAACAACATTATCTGATGGAAGCAAGGTTTATGCTGTTGGTCGTGTTGAAAGCGGAAAGTCTGTTTATGTTTTCTATGGAAAATCATCAATAAACTTGATGGGAAATTTGATTCCAAATGGTGAATTCTATGGAAATATTGACCTTTCTGGAACAAAATCAACAAGTGTTAATGAATCAGCAAAAATTTATTATGGATATGATATTGAGATTGATGGAAACGGTGGAACTTTCTATGATTCAACCAAGACTGCTTATGCTGGGAAATATCATTTATTAGCGTTGCCACAAGGAGAGGAAAATAGAACAAATCCAAACTTCACTGGAGAGGCTGAAAGTGATGTTATAGACATTTCAGAGATTGATTCAACTTATGGTAAGGCTCTTCCTCAACTTTCACATCTTTTTGGAACAACTGACACAATCATCAAAAGAGGACATAGAGCACAAAACTATGTCTATAAATCAAATTCCGAAAATATGTTTTTAGATTCTCTTACTGAAGAGTTTGTAGTGTCCACTGATAACAAGGATACTACTATTAAAAACAACATTAACTCTTATAATTTCAAATATTATGTTAAAAATGAAAAAGGTGAGTTTGTGAAAGCAACCACTTATGATAGCAATGAAACATATTATGAATTTGATACAAGTGCGGGGTCAGTGTTGACGATAAATTATTCTTCATCGCCTTTACTTGGGCTTGAAGTTGCTTGGCAAGTGTATGGTTATGATCCTAACAATCCTAGCGCTGCAGACAAGGACAATGCATTTCAGGTCATTGTGATCTATAATGGATATGAAAAAACCAATTTTTATGCTGAAGAAGGTCATACATCAACCACCTATCATCAAAACTCTGAGGTTAAACTGGACGGAAGTGGATTGGTTTACAAGACTTTCTATATGGAGTATGACTCTTTCCTTTCAGACTACCCAGAAATTTTTGAAATACCAGAATATATTGATTCAACAGGAAAAACAAAACTGTTAAGAAATGGGGACTTTGAAATCGCTGGTGTTTATGAATATTACAATGACACAAATTCATTATTCAAAAACGAAATTTTAAATTCCACACCTTCCGAAAGTGAAGATGACGACAATCTTTATGCGTCAACAACATTGGTAAATTCAGTTTTGTCAAATGCTGATTATGACGACAGCCAAGGAATCTATTATGCAAATCTTTACACCGAATGGAAAGGTGTAGAAAAAGATGCCGAGGATAAGTATAAGTTGACAATAGATTTCTCTACTGTTGAAACTTTTGCGGGGAAATTTGAAATTGCTGATGCAATTGAATCTGTCGTTTTGTCATACCATGGAAATACTTCAAATCCTTCTGAAGTGAAAGGGGTGGTTGAAAATAACTCTGTAACTTTCTATTTTGACACAATGTATAGTGATAGAATTGACAATTATTTGCAAATTGATGTCAAACTGAAAGTTGGTTATACTTCTGAAAATTTCGTTTTAAATAGTGACGAATATAATGAATCAATTGATTTGAATTTTGGAGAATTGTCAGCAGAACCGGTGAATAATGTAGAAGGTTATACTTATTCATATAACGAATCCGTTTATACATATGGCAGAAGAATTCAATTTAGAAATTTGTGTCAGGACTACACTTTGAATCTCACAATAAGAAGAGCACAAGTTTCAAATGATATAAGTATTGGAGAAGGTGTTTATTTTGGTCTTTCTCCAATGGTTGCAGGTTGGACGAACGTTTCAATGTTTGACTTTCAATCAAATTCTTTTGTCAACTTGCAATCAATGATTGACGAACAATTGAAAGATGAAAATCTTGATACGGTGAGAGACAGTTATCTTTCTTCCACAAACACTTCAACAGAAAATCAATATGTAGGTTATGACTTTGTTGATAAAAGAGTTATGACTTCAAATGAAATTTATGATGCGTTTGAAATCTCTGCAAATTTCTTTGATAAAGATGGAGAATTTGAGTCCGAAGGGAATTTGCTTGAATTTGGACGTGTGTTGTTTAGATATGATTTTCAAAATGGAGAATCAAGATATTTCATCTATGAAGGTAGAGAGGAAACAAGTGATGAAGAGGGGCAAAGAGTCACAAGATTGGTTATCTACTTGTATGAAATCAACTACTCGGCAGGTTTTAATAAAGACACATTAACAGCAGAAGTGGCAACAGACGAATTGGTTAGTCTTGTATATAAAAATGCCTATGAATATATTCTTAACTATTATACAAATTCTACTTTTGCTTTTGTTTTCACAACAGATACAAACTCAACTGAATTTGATGATGTCACAAATGTTACGAATGATGGTTCTTTGACAGGAAGGGGTTCATCTGAACTTAGAGAAATCAAACACAACGAAAATGTTGAGTGGTCAGAATCAGAGAAACATTTGACAAAAATTTCTATGACATTTGAAGATATGATCTATCTTGTCAATTCTTCCAATCAGGAAATAACCCTTATAAAGGTTGCAACGGTTTATACAAAGGCATTGTTCAGTTTCAAAGTTAAATATTTGGATGCTGATGGTAATTTGGTTGACTTTACATCAAAAGAAGGAGAACCTCAAATTGCAAACAAGCCAACGCTTTCTAGAACTAGCGGGGTCTATTCTGTTACATCTTCAGGAGAAGAAATTGAACTTACGATTACATCAACAAGATATTACAGATTCTTTGCAAACAGAGGAAGTCAGAACGAAACAAACAATGAAGACAAAGGTAATGTTGTTCTTTACAATCAAGAAGACCATCGTGATGGTCAAATCTCGGTTGTTGACACAACAAGCACATTTAATATTCAAATCAATGTTTCAAATGCAAATATATATTCCGCTCAAGGTCTCGATGAAGATGATGCTAAAAGAATGAATGAAGCTTATGAAAATTCGTTTAATTCTTATAATGGTTTGTATCTTAACAACTCATTGACAAGTTCTACAGATTTGATTTCAATAGAGAAAGGCTATTGGACGACTGATGCAAATGAGCAGTTTATTTATCAAGATGATGTTTATAAAATTAAATTTAAATATCAAACTTCTGACAATGATTATGGACTTCAACCTGGATATTACGAAACGGTCATTGTTTGCACAGATGTTCTTTACAATATGGACTATGCAACAAAATATGTTGATGCTGATATTAGTGTTGATGACCTTAAAGCGGGGAATATTGAACTCGTTGATGAAGTGAATTCTGAAATATCTACCTCGATTTCTGTCAACGGTGAAACTTATGTTGCAAAAAATCCTACGATTAAATATCAAGACAGTGTGACCATTGAGACATATATGACAAACAAACTCTCTTATGAATTCTGGGGTTGGTTTATCAAGGGATCAAATTATTCAAAATACATTGAAAAAGATGCCTCTCTTCCAACATCACCTGTTCAAGGGAATTTGGCATCTTGGAACTTTGATTATTACAGTCAATTCTTTGTTACAAGAGGAATGACAAATTTAAATGATGATTACTCTGAAATAAATCCTTATAACATTACAATCTATGCAATATATCAGAAGAAACAGGTAACGATAACTCTTTCAAGTCAGACAATTGTTTATGAAGAAAATGGAACGACCACAGAGGGAAGATATAGTGCTGGAAGTTTGGGGTTGAATTTTTCTATACAACTTGACGAAAAATTTAAAGATGAAAATGGTTCATCGATGACGAACAGCATTCTTTATCAATATTTGTCCGCTGACCAATCTGCAGGGGAGAATATCACAGAGCTCACAAATTTCAAATTTGTTATGAGCGGAAACAATGCAAATGGATACTATCTCTCTGGATTTAGGCTTTATAAGCAAAATGGAGAAGTGGCAACGGATATTGCTGGGGAAAACATTGAATCTGTTGGCAACAAGGGTATTGATGTGTCAATACCAAGTGATTACGGAATCGACTTATATGCCAAGATTAAAGAACTGGTTGAAGCTGGACAGACCAGTCTGGAATATGAATTTACAATTATTCCAATCATAAGACAAAAGACGGCCACTGTCACATTCCACTCTGGGACAGGAGAAGGTAATCTTGGAGATGGAAAGAAGGGCGAAGTCTTCAATGTTGATGGTGAAAACAGCACAAACACATACTTCACAACAACGGAAATTTATTTTGGCAGAATTTTATATCTTGATGTTGAGTTGACCGGTTATTTGAACGGTACAGACACGGCAGAAGAGATTGTTGTTGACGACTTGTTCAATTCAAGGACGGGATATTCAAGACTGTCAAATAATTATTGGACATCTTCCACTGGAAACACATTGAATGGTTCTTTGTTGGAATTGTCAACAACATATTTTAATGCAGTTGACACTTTTGCTGATATTCATTTCTATAGAATATGGAAAGCAAACACTTACACAATCACATTTATGCCAAATGGCGGAACTTTCCTTGGGACTGATTCAATCACAATCACGACCACTTATGACTCTAATGTCATTGTTTATAATTCAAGTTCAATGAATTCATCTCAACTTGGAAACATTACAAACATCACAAATGTAAGTAGAATTGGTTATCAAGATGTTGGCTGGAGTTTGACAGACGACAATGATACTGCAGGGCAACTTGTTTTTGACGAGGATTTGGGGCTTGTTTTAGGTCAAGAATATTCTTTGTTTGATGCTGACGGAAACTATATCAATGCAGGCAATGCAACAGTCTATGCTGTTTGGGTGGAAAGCCCTTATACAATCAAGGTTATGTTGAATGGCGCAAACAGTTACACTATGCAAAGTCAAAAAACGGACATTCAAGCAGATGAACAAAAAGAATTTGGAATTGAGTTTAACATTAGATATGGTGACACATTTGAAAACTTGTTTATTGGTGATGATGAAGAAAACAAAATAAAAATCGGCGAGATTATCCCAATCAGAGAAGGTTATTCATTCGCTGGAATTTATGCCGTGAGTGGTTCGAGAAGAGAACTTATCACTGATGGCACAGTGTTTACGACAAGCATTTTGTCTTGTTCACAAACAATGACCGAGGACATTGTTTTGACATTGTATGCAAGTTGGGTTTTTGACACATCTTATCTTTCTTTGACTTTGACTTCAAACACATTGCCAGAGTTGACTTATAATGCTGGACAACAAACAGTTTATTTGGCAGATTATTTCAAACTTGGACATGAAGAAACCGGTTATGTTGTCAATTTGGACGAAAATGGACGAGATATGTCAATTGGACTTTCTTCAAACATGAACTCTTCAATTTTGTTGACATTAACATCAAACACAGCAACTGTGGATAATGCTCGAGATATGTCATTTAAGGTTAGAAATGTTGGAAGTTATAGTGTCAATTTGAACATTACTGTTTCTGATGCTTCAACATATTTAAACCTTGGCAACGTTTTTGAAATTAATTATCAATTTACAATTTCGGTTCGAGAAGCAGACATCAGCACAACGATTACTGATGACGTTTATTTGGAAAACATTAAGCGAATCATGGAACCATTTTCAACGGAAGAATTCAACGCAAAACTGGATAGTTGTTCATCTCTTGACGCTTTGACAACGTTGATGCAAAGTGAAGATGCAACAATTGTTGGAGAAGCAGGTGAAGAACTTAATATGCAGGTTTATAAGTATATAATGGTTAAGTACTATATGCTTTTAGACTCTAACGATGGGACAAATCACAGAACATATAAAGAATGGACATATGCAGATTATTTGGCATTTATGGCAGATGAAAACAATGCGTCAAATGCAGAAAACATTGTATCAAATCTTTACTATTTTGATTTCTATGACTACACAATCACAGACAACAACATGGAAATTGTGGGCTATGACAATTTGGGAATAGTCTCCGTTGCAGTCCAAAATGTTGGTTTGGAAATTGGAATTGATAAAGTTGTCATTTCATCTGGCTCTGTTTCAACAATGAAACCTAAGAATGTCTATGAAATGAGAGTATATTTGAGAAATGTTGTTTCAAGTGTTGACAGTCTTGCAAACTACATTGTTCAATATGATTCAAATGGTGATGCTTATATCACAGCAGGAACGGCATATTTGTTGCCACAAGTCTTTGAAATTCAAAATCTTGAAGAGACAAAATCAGCATATTTTGATTCTAGCATTGAAAATAAAGAAGTTGAATGGGCAGGGAATAAGGAAAGTGTTGAATATGATGGTCAAACATATTATTTGATTGAAAACAATCTTTACATTTCTGCAGGTCTTTATACTTCTTCAAATGGAGATTTGTTGACCGACACTGTTTATTCATACACTGACAATACAAATTATTTGTATTTTGACGATGTTTCAATTCTTTTGCAATCAACTGTTGATGGTTCAATCTCATATACAAATGTTTCTTCTTATTTCAAACTTACACTTGGAGAAGATGATGTCTTCACAATTCTGAACACAAATGGTGTGGCAAATGTCACTGTGACAGCGAAATATTTGACGAATGATGACGGAATGATCTCTTTTGAAACAGTCGAAGACATTATGGCGTCTGAACTTTTGAGAATTACACGTGTTTACTATAATATCAGTGGAACAGAAGAAAGTGTTTATGATGCAGATGGACTTGATGTGGGATCTTATTCTTCTGGTGGAGTGCTTGTTTATGAAATAACAGAAAACAACTCTAATAATGTTTCAATCTTCCTTAGTCCAACAGTCACAAAGGTTGTGTTTACTTCAGTTTCGTTGGATATAACAGATTATGTAAGTCTTTATAAGTGGGCAGATTCTCCTGTCTATAATGTTGACGGAACAATGGACAATCAGGGAAGCATGACTTTGGACATGAGCACAATTGAAACTTCGGAAGATGGTTTGAATGAGATTTATTATTACGCAATCTACACTGATTTGGTGCTTGTGAAATACAACTTAAATTTCCCAAGCAGTTACAATCCAAGTTCAAGCGAAACTGCAACAATGAAACTTGGTGTTTCAACAGCAAGTGACTTGGCAATTCCAAGTGAAAATGGATTTATAATTTCCAGCCTTAAAGCAAAAACACCAACTGGAGAGACTCTTGACTACACAGAAATCTTTACGGGTGCGGACAATGGCTCTGGGAAGACTTATGTGGGAATCACACCGGAAACCAAACACGCAATTGTGACTCTGGAAGCAAAATGGGAAGTGGAAGAAATTGAATATACTCAAATTTTGGAAGAATACAAAACTGCCGTAAATTCTTTCACATCTTTAACTGTCGATGAAATAGTTGCAATTTATAACAGCAACACAAATCTTTATGAATATAGTTATGTTTGGTATTTCAATGACAACCAGGTTGCGACCGGACAAATTATGAGACTTGCAGGGCAAGGAAGCTATGAAGAAAGCGGAAATTACAAACTTGTCATCACTGCAACATTAAATCCAGAATTCTCTGTTTCTCTTGATGACACCACAAAAACATCAACTCAAATTGAACTTAACTTCACTTTGGAATTTATGAGAAACTTGGTTGATAAGGTGACTTTCCCAGATGCTGAAACAGTTGTCAAAACTTATGATGGGAGAGAACACCTTACAGACTGGAGTGTAAACATTGATTATTATGCTTACAGTTATGTCAGAGACGACTATGAAGAAACAGTCACGACACAACAACTTTACTATGTCACAACCGGCTCCATCTATTTCAAAATTTTCTTCAATGGTGGAGAGATTTACTCAATGAAGAATGCGGGCGAGTATCGAATCACCGTATGCTTTGATGAAGGAATGTTTGATTTGTCCGGCATTGACACATCAAATTTGACTTTCATATACACAATCAATCCATATAGTGTTGATTTGAGTGCATATGATTTCACAGGAGAAAAACAATTCAATGCAGTTGAACCTTCAATGACAAGAGAAGTTTATCTTGCCAACGAAAATGTCTCATTGCAATTGAGAAGAGCAGCCGGCGAAGATGTTGGACAATATGACCTCTATTTTGATGACGTTCTTCAAAGTTACAAGAAAAATTACAACTTTACTTATGGTGATGTGATTCTGTTTGAGAACGGAGAATTGACCGCTGAGGCAAGCACAACTTCAATCGGAAAGTTCAACATCACAACAAGTGGAACTTTGAGATTGTCATACACAGTCACTGCTTTGAATCCAGTGGCTATTGAAGCGGACTACAGTGGACTTGGCTATTCTCTGAAATTGACAGATGATTTCAGATTGCAGATATTCAATGGAAGTGTGATGTTCAAAGAATTTTCACTTAACTTGTTTGATGTTGCAACTGGTGCAAACATCAGTTCTGATGAAATTCTTAACATTTTGAGAAGCAAGATTTCTGATCTTCAACCAAGATTCTTTAACACTCAAAATTATGAAACTGCTTATGACAGCATGACCTATACATATAATTTTGTAATGGGTGATGAGATTTCAAAATATTACACAAACATTGAATTTGACTCTGGTTACACTTTCACAATCAACAAAATCACAATCGATGTTTCCAAATTTGTGTTTGAAAAAACTTATGATGGGGAAACAACTGTTTATATTGATACAAATGGTTCTGAGATTGATTTGGATACATATAGCGGAGTTTACATAACAGCGGTGTATGCAACTGCTCATGCCGGTTCAAACATCAGAGTTGACTTGACTTTGCAAAGAAAGGATTCAAGTGACAATCTTTCAAACTACTCTCTCACAGCAAGTTATGTGGTTGGAAAAATCAATAAGCTTGACGCGACAATGTCGTTTAGCATGAGCAAAGATGTCTTCACTTATGGAGAAGTTTCTCTGAGCAACATTTCAAGCTTCATAAGTGGCTATGTCATCATGAACTCGGAAAATGAACTTGTCACAGATTTGCTTGTCAGTGGTTACTACACAATTTCATATAATTTGCCTGCCACAGTGACGACAAATGAAAGAGGATTCATTTATAAAGGCAATTACACAATCAATGTCAATGCAGATTTCCAAGACTTTAATATGACCTTAAACAGACCATCTTTTGAAGTTCAAGCTTTGCAATACACAAGACAAATTTCTGAGAATTATATTCAAATTTCCGTTTTGGACGAAGTGCAAGAATATTATGAAGATGTTCTCACAATTCAATCAACTGGAGATGTTTTGACCTTGAAATTGGTTGCTGAAGGTTTGACACCAGGAGAAACTGCAAGCACCGGAAATTATGATTTGATTTTGGCTGAAACTTCATTCTTGAACGGAAGCATCATAGTTTCTGTCAATGATGACAACAATGGTTTCCAAGTTTTGTTTGCAACAGAAACAGTTTATGTGAGAATTGATGATACATCAATTTTGACAAACACATACAACGGGCAAACTTTTGTTGTTGCTGGAGATGTTTCAAAGACAATGTCAGTCACAAACGGAGCAACAAACAAGACAAGCACACTTTCCTTCTTCTTGAAAGTTGAAGGACCAGATGGAGAAATTGTTGAACAAGCACTTGGAGATGGAGAAATTTCTTTTGCAAACCTTGCAATCAATTTTGAAAACGGAAGCGGAGAGATTTCAGAAGCAGGAAATTACAAATTGAACATTCTTGCAACCTGCAATGAATATACAAATGTTGTTTTTGCAGAAGATTATTATCTTTCGGTTGAAAAAGTTGAAATTGATGTTTCTCAATTTACATTTGAAAAGACATATGATGGTTCTGCTTCTTACATAATTTCTGAATTTAATGAAAAAGTTGTCGATGATGTTATCTCAATTTTAGTTCAGTTTGATTCAGCAAATGCTGGAAGTGGAAAAACTGCAAGTTTATATCTCAGTGGTGCGGATATGAACAATTATGTTCTTTCTGCAGCAAGCGGAACAGGAACAATCAATAAGGCAACTGCAACTGTTGAACTTACAAAGACAGACCTTGTTTATGGCGAAGTTTCCTTGACACAACCTTTGACATATTCAGTCAAGGTAGGCGGAGCAAACTTGTTGCCATCACAATACAACTTAACTCTTGACATTCAACAGGCACAATACAGCAGTGCGGGATATTTGAATGTTGGAACTTACAATGTTGTTATAAATTCTGAAAATTCAACAAACTATGATTTGGTGTTGAATCCTGTTCAAATCAATGTGACAGCATATGATTTGACAATTGAATTGAGCGTCAGTGGAGAGATTTCTGTGGAATTTAATTCAACGGAAGCTCAATCTACACAATTCAGTTATCTTTATATGACATCACTTTATGAAAGTGTTGAAATCACCATGACAAGAGCAAGCGGAACTGCAATTGGATATTACAAAGTCTTGAGTGGAACTTCTCTTGACAGCAACTATAATGTTGTTTCTGTTTTGGATACAAGTGATCTTGGAGCATTCAGAATCACTCAAGCGAAAGAAAGATTGTATTTGCTTTTGAGTGACGAACAAACAGTTTCTGCTTCATCAGGTGGCGACACTGCAACAATTGAATATGATGGAAATCTTTATGACAGTGTTTCTGTCGAAGAAAGAAGTGAAGGTTCTGGAGTTTACAGACTTGTGTTTACAAACTCTATAGACTCAGGCAAAAGACAACAATTTGATTTGAATTTCTACACATACGACATGGCAACTTCAACATACAACAAAACCGATGTAACTGTAAGTGGGCTTACAACAAACATTCAATTCTTGTATCCTACAACAGTTAAAAATGTTGGAACATATCAAATCTACGCAAGCGGAACAACCTCTGACAGTTATGAAGTCAAGATGGGTAAAGATGGGGCAATTTACTGCTTCTATTTGAAGATCGAAAAGAAAGAACTTTATTTCTTGAACTCTGAACTTAGCAAAGTTTTTGACAATAAAGATGCCATATTTGAATATGCCGATGCAAGCGAAATATTGAGCGGAATTGTTGATGGCGAAGTGATAGGTTTGAATATGCAGTTCACACAAGATGGCGAGGTTGTGAAATATGCTGGTGTCAATTATAATGTGGTTGCTGAAATTTTCGGTGACACAGTTTCAAACTATAATTTAAATTTGTCTGACGAAGATGGAACATCTCTCAATGCCACAATTTATCGTGCTGATATGACTTTCGTGGTCAACTCTCAATCATACACCTATGGCGATGATTTTGAACTTCAATACAAATATCAAACAGATGTTGATCTTACCGGATATGACATGGGAAGATTGAGCATTCAGTTGGTTGCACCTGACACCGCATCATATTATTCAACCAGTGGTGCGTTGAAGGTGGGCGAATATGACATGATTTTGATTTTCAGTGCACAAGATTTCTCTATAAGTGGATATATTGTTGACAATCAGGAACAGGAAGAACTCACAGCAAAATTGACAATTGTTGCAAAAGAACTTCAACTTGTTGCAAAAGACATGAGTTTGCAAGAGGTGTTCACAAAGACCTATGATGCAACAAATGATGTCAAGATTACTGACGATGAGGGCAATCTGTTGTTTGATGTTTCAGGAATAAATCAAGGAGAAGATGGAACTATTGACTCCGTTCGTGTCAACTCTGCATATTATGCAAATGAATATGTTGGCCAAGCAATTCAAATAAGTTTCGAATTGGCAGGTGAGGACAGCGGAAACTATATAATCTCTCCTTGGATGTATGGTGTGATTAAGGCAATCATTATTGGGCTTGAATTTGATTATCATGCAGATGGAAGCGATGTCACATCAAATGTTGACGACAATCAACTTCCAACATTGTCACAGCTTTCATTCCCATTCATGTCAACATCATATTTGACAGCAAACTCTGCTTCAACATCAACAAATTCAGTTAAAAACTTCCCAACATCACTTACAGGAAAGACTGGTTATGCATTTTTGAATTGGACAATGGATTTTGAAAACATCGGCAATGCATCTGTGGAACTTACATATCTCGAAGGACTTGTTCAGAGATTTGGACTTCAAAGTTCTTACGATGGCTCAATTTATTCAGTCGTTGTTGACAATGGAGAAAACACTGTCAGATTCTTGAATGAATTGTTGCTTGATGAAAATGATTTGATGGGATATTATTATAAAAATCATTCCGATTTGAAATTTACATTCAATGCAAATTGGGATACAAACAAATACAGAATCACAATCATGCTTACAGATGAATCTGGAAACAGTGCAAGTTATGGTCAAGTGGAAATTGATGACGGTGACCCAGATACGGAAAACACCATTGTTACAACAAACTATTTGGGAGATTTTGACTATGACAGTTCTCTCACATTGAAAGCAACAGCAAACGAACACTGCAATTTCTATGGCTTCTACACCTCTGATGGAAGAAGATACACTGGAACGGAACCATTCATTTCAATCACAAGAGATGGTGACGCGGAAGTGTTCACAATCACAAACATCAGACAAGTTTACAATTTGGTTGTCAGATTCACAACACAAAAAGTCAATGTTGTGTTTGATTTGAGTGAATATAATGACGCAGTTGTTGATTCGGACGATTTTGTTGATATTGGTGGCTCTCGTTATCAATGGTCAACTGATTATTTGACATTGCAAGACAAATTCTTGTCAGATTTGCCAGAGGTTCTCAGAGCTGGTTTTGAGGTGGTAAGTTTAAGCACAACGACAACAACTATTCAAAAAGACAATTTTGCGACAACAAAAATTGTATCCTTACTTCCAGATTCGGACGATGAAACGGTGATTCTGACTTTGACGCCAAACTTTGAACCTATTGGAGTTGTTGTCACTCTTGACTATGGCTATGACAACATAGAGAAAGAGATATCCGTTCCTTATGGACAAGCATATCAAGATGCTGATGATTGGGAAGAAAACCCAACAAGAACAGGATACACATTTGATGGCTGGTATAATTCTGCTGGACAAAGAGTTTATGGTGGAGACATTCTCGCCACAACAGAAGCTCACACTTTGACGGCACATTGGACAATCAACAAATATTCTCTTGAATTGAATTCTCCATTTGCGACAGTTTCAGATACAAATGTAAACTTTGTGCCTTCAGGTTCAAACTATGTTGCAACTGACATTGAATATAACTTCAAAGTCACATTCAAAGTTACACCAAAAAGCGGTTATGAAATTTCTGCAGCCTGGTCGGAAGGTTTTGAGGTTGTTATCAACTCTGATAAAACTGCAAATGTGACCTTCACAATGCCTGCTGACAATGTGACATATCAATTGCCAGTTGTGGCAATCAAAAACACAATCACAATTCAAGGAGAACACCTTGGTGAAGTTCTTGCCTACGACATAACAGAAGAAGGAGAAACTCCACTTGATGTCACAGACAATCAGGTTGAAATTGAAACTGGAAAGAAATTGAAACTTGTTGTGTCTGCTGAAGTTGGATATGTTGTTCTTGACAACATAAATTTGGAAGGTGGCGAAGGTGTGGTTGTTGACAAAGTTGTTGAAAATGGTGTTATGACAGCAACCTTTGAAGGGATAAACAGCGACTTGGTTGTCACATTCACCACTCAAGAAAGCAAAAATCAGATTACAATTTCTTTTGACGATTCGACGGTTGTTGAATCAATTGAAGTTGACGGAAGGACATACAATTCAGTTGATGAATTGCCAACATTTGAGGCAAGCACAAATTCAATATTCAGTTTCTATGTCAAATTCAAACATGGATACGCACTTGGCTCTTATGAATGTGAAGAATTTGTTGTGAACCATGAATTGATTGAAGATGGGGCTTATGTTGACTATTATTTGTTTGAACTTTCAGGCATAAGCACAGACGGAAGCATTTTGATTAATTCTGCTTTGGCCAAGTTTACACTGGAAATGGAAGTGATTTCATATGACGAAAACAAAGAGCAAGTTGACATTCCTGGAAACATTGCACTCGCAAATGGTTTGACTTCAGTTGAAGCGGAATATAATTCAACTGTCATCATAACCTATCAAGTTGCAGATCTTTATAGTTTTGCAGGTTGGAGCAAGGACGGACAAAACATCTTCAGTTCAGAGGGTCGACTTACATACACAATCACACAAGATGAAACAATCTATGCAATTTTCTCAACTTTGAGATTTGATATTGATTTTGGAACTTATAATTATTACACCATTTATGATGAATACAATGATGCACAAAAGACAGAAACTGTTTACACAGAAATTTCAGGAGGAAGATATTTTGATGCTGACACTGGAAACGAAATTTCCGGAATAGAACTTTACTATGGTTCAAACAAAACCATCACATACAGAGTTCCAACGGGATATATGTATTATGGTTATGGATACAGAAACGGTGAAGACTTTGTTTATCTTGAAATTGAAGAAAAGATTGACAGTGAAGTTGAAATCAATATTTCAAGTTTGTTGTTGAATGAAAACAACACAGAATTAAAGATCTATATTGTTGTGAAAGCCTACAGTTTGAATGTGGAATTTGAAACAAAAATAGACATTGACGGAACAAGAGAACAAGATATTGATGTTGGTTACATTTCCCTTCAAGATTCTGATGGAAATGATGTCAACAGATATGGTTACGTTGACGGAACAAGAGTTCATTACTCTGAAAATGACTTCTCAAATGGTCAAGTTTTGAGCAATAAACACTTTGAAGTTGTGGCATACACAGGCGATGTGATTTATCTCAAAGCAAAGATTTTGAAAGAAGGTTACAAATTCTCGTCAATTGTGGCAAACAGACAAGACATTTTGATTTCAAAGCTTTCAGAGAATGACGAATACATCTTCTTTGAAATCAGCAATTTGGTTGGTGGAGTTGATGATATCTACATCGAAGTCTTGTTTAAACCAGTCATCAATGTGATTAATATGTCCTTCACAAACAACAATCTTAAGGTTGATGGCGGTGCATTCACATTTAACATTTCAGATGACAATAAGAACAAAATTTGGACATCTGGTAGAGAATATTCTTCTGTTGTTGTTTCTGCTTACACGGACAGTTATTTTGAAGTGACCGCATTCATTCGTGCTGGATATTATGTGAACAGTTATGATTTGCAAATTGAAGACAGTGCAAACATCATTGTTTCTGACAGCATTTCTTATGAAGCTCTCAAAGTTACTGATTCGGGATACACAGGAAAGATAACTTTCAAAGTTGCGAACTATCTGGGAGTTTCAAGCATTGTCATTGGAGTTAAGCCTTTGACATACACTGTTGCTCTCATGGAAGACACCAATTTGCTTGCAACCATTGACAATGTAAGTTTCAATTCTGCATTGAATTTGACAGAATATAACGCTTCAAACATTACGATTGTTGATGAAAGAGTTTATTTCTTGAACGGAAAATTGAAAGTTGATTTGCAAAAAGCTCAACACAATTTTGAAGGATACTTCACATATCAAAATGGAGCTGGTGTTCAATACATCAACTCAGAAGGAAATGCAGTAAACACATGGCAAGAAAGTGGATATGTTTTGAACACCCTCACTTCAAAATATGAATTGAGCGAAAATGCAAGCGTTGATCCAGAGACAGGAAAAATCACAATCAAACTTTATCTGTATTGGTCATATCTCAAGACAAGAATAAGTTTTGAATTTGTTCCTGGCATCAACACAAACTACACAGCTCAAGACATGGTAAGTGGTGTGGACTTTTCAAACTCTTGGTTCTATGAAACCGCTCCACTTTATATTGAAGTTTCATTCAATACAGATATTCACATCACAGCTCCAGAGATTGAGGGCTACAAATTCTATAAGTTTGTCATCAGTCAGAAAAATGCAAGCGGAACTTGGCTCACAGATGTGACATCGTTCTCAAGTGATATTCCTTGGTCAACAAACGAATATGATAGAATTGTGGAATGTAACATTCAAGTGATTTATTTCGCGAAAGTTGATGTAACAACATTTGGTGGTGAAGGGACTTACAATATCTATCAAGAATCAAGCGATACACAAGCAAAAGTGTTGTTGCAAGAAGGTTATGTTGACACTTCAAAAGAGTTTTCAATTGAAGCAGTCCCTGGAGAAGGTTATGAATTCTTGCGTTGGACAAATTCAACAACTGGGCAATCAACGTTTGACAAGACAATGACTTTGAAAATTTCTCAAAAGACAAATCTTGTCATGAATCTGCAAGGTCAAACTGTAAAACTGAATTTTGAAGATTATGACACCACATTTGGTCAGATGACTAATGCCACGGTTCAATCTTTGGACAACAGTTATAAGTCATACAGGTTGGGCGGATATAGCGGAGACGACTTCTTGAAAACTCTCACAGAAATTGATGTCAGAGTTGGAGACCAAGTGACCTTTGTGCTCAGTGTTGACTTTGGCTTTGGCATCAAATGGAACAGAACAGACATCACTTTTGTTGAATTTACTGGGAATATGTATTATTTCACAATGACAATTTCATCAGAAAGCGCTGGACAGACTCTGGACATTATTCCAACATTTGAAGATGAGATTTTGGCAATCTATGTTTCAGGCAGTTTTGTTGAAGAAGACATTTCTGACAATGCGATAGACTACAACAATGTTGGCATGGCCGGATATGTGACATATAATGGTCAAAGGATTTCATTTGTAAGTTGCGAGGAAGGTCAAGAAATCAGAATTGTCACAGTGACAAATGATAGATATGAAATCGCAAGCATAACAATCAAAAACTATGACAACACCTTTGACAATATGAACGATTTCTTCACAGAAGAAGGAGTGATTGTTCTTTCAACAGATTTCATGGAACACAACAACATTGTTGGAACTGTTCAGATTTCAATTGAGTATAGACGTTTGCTTTGGAACGAAGAAATGATTTCCGTAGATGCTTTTGAAGGAAAAGGAACTTCAAGAAGTCCTTACCAGATTTCTACAGTTGAAGATTTGATTTTGATGATGCGTTATGTCAACAGCGGAACATTCAATTCTGAAGGAATCAAATACAAAGACTGCTTCTTCATTTTGACATCAGATTTGCAGTTAAATTCAAAATTCTGGACACCAATTGGAACTTCCGCAAACTCATTTAACGGACATTTCAATTTCAATAATCATAAGATTACTGGAGTTTACACGGCATACTTCTACAACCCAGTTTCATACAACGGATTGTTTGGTGTGCTTGGAGCAAATGCAGAAATTGTTGAAAACTCAGATTCTTTGTGGTATGTCTATTTGATTATTGGCTTGGTTGCTCTGCTCATATTGCTTCTTGTGATTTTGATTTTGGTTAACAGAAAACGCAAGAAACAAAGAGAAGAACTTTCAAAAAGGTAATCCAAATATTTTCAACAATAAATCAATATAATAAAGCAAGGAGGCAGTTATGCAATATTTCCTTGCTTTATTTTTTCTTGGTTTGATTCAAGGACTGACCGAATTTTTGCCTGTTTCATCTTCTGGACATCTTGTGCTTTTCAGTCAAATTTTTGGAATTGAAGAGAGTTTGTTCATCAGTATTTTGCTTCATGTTGCAACACTGCTTTCCATTGTTGTTGTGTTTTACAAAGATATTTGGCAGATGATAAGACATCCGCTTTCAAAACAAACGATGATGCTTGTTGTTGCAACCATTCCAACTTGTTTGATTGTGTTTGTGATTATGCCTCTGATCAAGCAATCTTTTGCTGGAGGACTTTTGCCAATATGCTTTTTGATTTCAGCAATTTTGTTGCTTGTTTCTGAGATGTTGTCAAAGAAAAAGACTTGCATGGAAATGAATTACAAAACCGCTTTTTTCATGGGAGTTGCACAAGGTTTTGCAGTTTTTCCAGGAATTTCTCGTTCTGGCACAACGATAAGTGCTGGGCTTATGAGCGGTGGACAGAAAGAAGAGGTTGCCAAGTTTTCTTTTTTGATGAGCGTGCCAATTGTTTTTCTTTCTTTGATTATGGAGATTTATGAAATTGTCGTTGGGAAAGTGGCATTGGATATTCAGGTTTTACCAACGATCGTATCCTTCATCACTGCATTCGTGGTTGGGATTGTTTCAATCAGATTGATGATCAAGCTCACTGTGAAATCAAGTCTCAAATGGTTCTCTGTCTATTTGGTCATCATTGCTGTTGTTTCTGCCTTTATTTTGTGAGTTTAACAAAGAAAAATGTCGAAAAGTAATAGTTGGAATTCTTGCAATCGTAAGATATCGCAGGAGTCGTTTGTGGAAGATAAAAACTATTACAAAAAAAATATAAACCAGTGCTTGTCAGAATTCGACACAAATGTCAGTGGACTAAAGGAAGAACAAGCAAAAGAAAGACTTTTGCAAAGTCAGAAATATCTCATTAAGAGCGAAAAGAAACAGTCTTTTTTCTCAAAGTTTTTTGCACAAATCAAAGAACTTATGGTTTTGGTGCTTTTGATTTCCGGAATAATTTCCATTGTTATTGGTGCAACAGAAAATTCAACAAGTGAAATCATTGATGGTGCAATCATTCTTGGAATTGTTGTTGTCAATGCTCTTTTTGGAGTCTATCAAGAACGAAAAAGTGAGAAAGCCATTGAAAGTCTCAAAGATTTAACTCAGCCAGAAACAAATGTTTTGAGAAATGGAAAAGTTGTCAAAATCAAGACAACGGAACTTGTTTTTGGTGACATCGTATGTTTGGAGGCGGGGAGCATTGTGCCGGCGGACTTGCGACTTATCGAAACCTCCAACATCAAAGTCAATGAATCATCTTTGACAGGAGAAAGTGAAGCGGTTGAAAAGTTCGCCGATGTTGTTTACAGCAAAGATATGCCATTGGCCGAAAGAAAGAATATGGTGTTTGCAGGAAGCGTGGTTGAAAATGGGCATGCCAAGGGGATTGTTGTCACTCTTGGGACAGAAAGCGAACTTGGAAAGATTGCTGAAAGTTTGAAAGAAACCAAAAAGGAACTCACTCCACTGCAAAAGAGCATACAGGGAGTTGGAAAAGTTTTGACATATCTCATTCTTCTTGTTGCGACTGTCACCTTCATCTTGGAAGCCATTGCAAATCCGTCTGAAATTTTGCAGGCGTTTTTGACAGCGGTTGCAATTTCGGTTGCGGCAATTCCGGAAAGTATGCCGGCTGTCATCACAATCATAATGAGTCTTGGCATTGCCAAACTTTCCAAGCAAAAGGCAATTGTCAAAAGAATGCATGCTGTGGAAACTTTGGGTGCGTGTGATGTCATTTGCTCGGACAAAACTGGGACAATCACTCAAAACAAAATGACTGTTGAAGATTTTTTTGTTTTTTTTGATAAAAAAAGTGAAAATTTTGACATTTTTTTGAATTCAATGGTTTTATGCAATGATGCGTCAATTGGAGAAGAAGGATATGTTGGCGGTTCAACGGAAGTTGCGCTTTTGAATTTTGCAAAAAAACATGGAGTGGAGAAGGAAACGGCCGACAAAAAATATCCAAGAATAAACGAAATTTCTTTCAATTCAGAACGCAAGAAAATGACGACTCTAAATTCTGTCAATGGTGAAAAGGTATGTTTCATGAAAGGTGCTCTTGACAGAGTTTTGGGGTGTTGTGATTGTTATCTGAAGGACGGAAAAGTTTTGCCACTTGATGAAACTGTCAAAAGAAAGATTTTACATCAAAACAAAAATATGTGTGACAATGCTTTGCGAGTCATCAGTTTTGCGTTTAAACAAAATTCTGACAGCAATATTGTGGAAGAACATTTTGTCTTCATTGGAATCTGTGGACTTCAAGACCCACCAAGACCAGAAATTGAAGATGCTGTCAAAAAGTGCAGAAAAGCGGGCATGCGTCCTGTTATGATAACTGGGGACTATAAAGACACGGCTTTTGCAATTGCAAAAAAAGTTGGCATTGCAAAAAATTTTGATGATGTCATGTCGGGCGAAGAAATTGAACTTTTGAGTGATGAAGAACTTTCCAAAGTTGTTGAGAAAAAATGTGTGTTTGCGCGTGTCAGCCCAACCCACAAAGTCAGAATTGTGCAGGCACTCAAGCAGAATGGACATATTGTTGCAATGACCGGTGACGGAGTCAACGATGCGCCAAGTTTGAAGAAAGCGGATATCGGCATTGGAATGGGAAAAACTGGAACGGATGTCACAAAAGATGTTGCAGACATCATCATCACGGACGATAATTTTGCCACAATCATAGTTGCAGTTGAAGAGGGGAGAAAAATTTACAGCAACATTCAAAAAACTGTCAAATATCTTTTCTCTGCAAATATGGCAGAAATTTTGGCACTTTTCTTCATAACAATCTTGCTTCCGGGAATGACCTTTCTTTTGCCTGTTCAAATTTTGTTTGTCAACATCATCACAGACTCTTTGCCAGCGATTGCTCTTGGCGTTGAGCCAGTTGAAAAAGAAATCATGTCAGAAAAACCGAGAAAGAAAAATGACAATTTGTTTTCAGGTGGCACTGGAGTGAGTATTGTGATTTTGGGAGCAATTCAAACAATTTTGACAATGGTTGCATATTTGTTTGGACTTCTCATGCACAATGAGGCAATTGCCATCACAATGGCATTTTACACTCTCAATCTTATTCAACTGTTTTTTATGTTCACTGTCAGAACAAAAGAAAGTTGTTTCAAAAGCAATCCGTTCAAAAACAAATTTTTCACGATTTCTCTTTTGCTTGGGTTCGGCCTTTTGATTTTGATGGCTTGCACGGGATTTGGACAAATTTTGCAACTTGAAAAACTGGGGGCATCTTGCTGGGTTGTTGTCATTTTGTGCTCGGTGTCAATCATTTTCATTGGTGAGCTTTATAAATGGATTGAAAACAAAATCAGAAAGAAAAATTGCATTAGAAAATAATGCAATTTTATTTTTGCATTTTACGAGTGATTATGTTAAAATCATATTATGGATTTGACTGAAATTATAAAAAATCAAGATTATTTCAAAAATTTGATGATTCAAAAAGAAAAAAACACACTGAGCAGTGCAATACTCTTTTTTTGTGAGGACGATGTCACTGCTTCAAAAGTGCTGGTTTTGACTGCACTACTTTTGGAATATTCAACTTTTGAAATGTTCAACGAAAAAAGTTCGGAATTTATTAAAATTGAAAAAAATGTTGATTTAGATGTCAAAATATATCCAAAAAATAACGAGAAATTGTTGGTTGCAGATTCCAATGAGATTGTTGCAGAAGCATACGTCAAGCCTGTCAATTTGCCAAACAAAATTTTCATAATCAAAAATTTTGATGTTTCCACTGAAGAAGCACAAAACAAACTTTTGAAAATTTTGGAAGAACCACCAAAGAATGTCTATTTTCTTTTGCACGCAAAAAGTGAAGACAGGGTTTTGCCGACAATAAAAAGTCGTTGTGAGAAAATTAAAATTTCTCCACTTGATGAAGAAACAATTGAAAAATATTCTGACAACGCTTTGGCAAACATTTTGGGTGGTGGATACATTGGCAAAACACAGTCCCTTGCTCACAATGAAAATTTGAAAGCGGTGACAAATTTTGCAGTGAGTTTGTTTACTGAACTTAAAAACAGCAAACAGGTCATCTTGTTCTCCAAAAAATTTCTGGAATTTAAGGACGATCTGAATTTGATTTTGGAAGTTATGTCAATCTGCATTGAAGACATGATCAAAATCAAATGTGAAAGCGAGAATCTTTGCAAACTCAAACCTTATGGCATGGAATTGAAAGATGTTGAGCCAGAATTTTCTGTTGAAGCACTTTGTGAAATTTCAAGATTGATTTCTGCTTTGAGAGAAAAATTGGAGTTTAATGCAAATTTGACAGTCTCTGTCGATAATTTCTTGTTGAAAATGCTGGAGGTTAAATATTTATGCAAATAGAGGTTGTGGGAGTAAAATTTAAAAACGGCAATCACATTTATTCATTTGATCCTAATGGGCTCCAATTGAAAAATGGCGATTATGTTTTGGTGGACACTGAGAAGGGAACAGACCTTGGTGTCATTGTGAAAGAGAAAGAGAGCATTGATCCAACAAAACTACTTTCTCCATTGAAGAAGGTCCTTCAAATTGCAACAAAGGAAATGGTGGAAAGAGCGGAAAAATATGATAAGGAAGCAGAAAAACTTTATCCAACCGTGAAAAAGATTGTCAAAGAATTTGGTCTTGAAATGAAAGTTGTCAAGGTCGAAGCAAGTTATGACAACAGCAGGTATATCGTAAACTTTACTGCAGAAAATCGTGTTGATTTCAGAGAACTTGTCAAAAAACTTGCAGAAACTTTGAAAAAAAGAGTAGAATTGAGACAAATTGGCAGTCGTGATGAAGTAAGAATGCTCGGCGGTTTTGGACCATGTGGAAAAATTTGTTGTTGTGTTCAAAACATGGGAGAATTTGACCATGTTTCGATGAAAATGGCAAAAAATCAAAATCTATCTTTGAACCCTGCGAGCATAAGTGGATTGTGCGGAAAACTCATGTGTTGCATTGCTTATGAAAATCCAGTCTATCAAGAAGCAATCAGACTGATGCCAAAAGTGGGGACAAATGTTTCCACAAAAGATGGGCATGGAACAGTTGTTTTCAATGACTTGTTGAAACGCGAAGTTGAAGTGAAGTTTGTCAATGGTGACGATTTTGAATATAAGACCTATCCACTTGAAGAAGTTAAGTTCAAAAAGGAAGAGAAATGAATTTAGGAAATGGCGAAAGACTGGAAGATTTGCAATGTCATGGTTTGAAAATAATTCAAAACAAAAACCTATACACTTTCACATCAGACAGTGTGATTTTGGCAAATTTTATTAGGACAAAAGCAAAAGACGCTGCTGTTGAAATTGGTGCAGGATGTGGAGTGATTTCCATTCTTGTTCAGGCGAAAAATAAAGTGGAAAAAATCTATGCTTTTGAATTGCAACAAGAAATGCAACAATTGTGCAAGAAAAATTTGGAATTAAACAATTTGAATGATAAAATTACACTCATATGCGATGATGTGAAAAATTTTGAAAAATATATCAAAAAAGAGAGTGTTGACGTTGTTTTTTCAAACCCACCGTATTTTAAGCCGACAAATTTTGAGCAGTCGATGGTGAAGAAAATTGCAAAAGAAGATGTCACTTTGCCACTTGATATGTTGGTGGAAGTTGCTGGCAGTATGTTGAGATTTGGTGGAACATTTTATTGTTGTTACAGTGCAGAAAGAGTTTGTGAACTTATTACAACTTGTCAAAACAAGAATTTGACTGTCAAAGAATTGTTTTTCACAGAAAATGGCAAAGGCGATGTCAAACTTGCAGTTTTGAGAGCGGTTAAAGGTGGGAAGCAGGGTGTCAAGGTGAGAAAGAATCTTGTTACAAACGACAAAGAAGGGAACTATCTTGAGATTTTGCAAACAAAAAATATGTAAACAAATTTGAAAACCTATTGTTTTTGTGAAAAATTTGTTATATAATTAATTATAGGAGTTAAATTATGGAAAAGAAAAGAAGGCCATTTACTTTGAGTGGTGGAATTGTTAATATAGTGTTTGCTTCTTTAGATATTCTTGCAACGCTTATCGTTTTGTTTGCAATGATAGAATATAGTTCACAGGTTGGACTTGACACAACTTACCTTACTGTGTTGACCGTGACATGTGTTTTTGAATTTGTTTTTGCAATAGTGATAATAATTTTGTCGAGCATTTTGTTGGCGAAATGTTCTTTTCCAGTTGAAAGATTCAATAAATACACTGGTCTTATCATAACATTGTTTGTTTTTGATTGCATTGCTGTGATTGGGTCACTTATAAACGCAATAAATGGGAATTATTTTTCAATAATCATATTGCTTGTTTATGCAATGTGTGCAATTTTCATTATGCTTGATTTGTGTGCAAATAAGAAAGAATTGAAAAATTCTGTAACTGAAGAAAACAAAGAAGTTGTAAAAGTTGAGAAGGTGGAGAAAAAAGTTGAGGACAACAAAAAGACGCAAGCAGTCCCGGCGCAAAATAAGGGCAACTCTTCAGTGTCAAAACTTTACCAAACTTTGTCAGAACTTAAAGAAATGAGAGAGGCTGAAATTATTACTGAAGAGGAATATAAAAAACTTAAGGCAAAATTGATAGAAAAATTTGAATTTTAATATTATTATAAAATAAAAACTATATCTTACTTGATAT
>ULSO01011329.1_pt1 | contig 26191 bp, 21 predicted proteins | sample 1956701 | NCBI WGS metagenome assembly ULSO01 (sample SAMEA4835708, study PRJEB28245) | human gut metagenome | biome: gut microbiome; material: fecal sample | place: Denmark | collected 2008 | reverse complement strand
TCAGGAACATCTTGTACCCCAGCCCTTCCAGCGTTTCGCGCGCGGCGGCGCAGTAATGCCCGAACGGGTACGCGTAAGTGTCCCCGCCCGAGCCGGTGCACTCGGTCAGCTTTTCACGCAGCAGCTCGGTATCCTCGGTGAGCGCGCGCTCGTAGTCGCCGTCGCTCTCGCCCGCCTTGGGGAGTATGCCGCGGCGGCCGTGCGCGCCGTGCATGTCGTAGCTGTGCGCCGCGATCGTAATCAGAGGGTCGCGCGACAGCTCGCCTATCTCCTCCCACGTCAGATAGGAATAGGCGGGGTTGTCACGCTCGGACTTGCGTTCGGTGTACGTATCGGCGTAGCTGCCCACGACGCAGAACGTCGCTTTCGCGCCGTACTTCCTTAAAATCGGCAGGCCGTAATACGCGTTGTTGTAGTGGCCGTCGTCGAAGGTCAGCAGCATGGGGCGCGCGGGCAGGCGTCCCCGCCCCTCGGCGTACGCTATGACCTGGGCCGGAGAGACGAAGGAATAGCCCGCCTCCGCGAAGGCGGCGATATCGCTTTCCAGCTGCTCCGGCGACACTATATAAGTGCCCGTACGCGAAGCGAGCACATCGTGGTACATAACGGCGGTGAGCACGGTTTCCGTTTCGCCGGGCGTGTGATGAGCGTCTGCGTCCGCGGCGCAGGACACGGCGAGCATAAGCGCCGCCGCAATAAGCAAAAATCTTCTCATACCCGTAGTATGAGAAGATTTCGCTCCGATTTGCGCTTAATTCGCGTTTATTCCCGACGGACGCCCGGGCGCGGGCGCTGGAACGCCGCGGTACGACGAAAAGTCGTTTATCATATACCCCATGCCCAGATTCTTCCGCGTGAGCCGGTGAAGAATATAGTGCAGTTCGAACACCGCCGAGCCTATGAAGTGCACGAGAATATCCGTCATCGTGTCGTTTTTCGGCTGTACGAAAGTGCCCGCCGCCGTTTCCACGTAATCGCCCTGATAGGTGCCGTTCAGGAATGCGTCGCCGGCGAATTCCACCAGTTCCCAGCACGCCGCGAGCGCAAGCGATACGGCGAAACAGGTTATCGCCACGAACACCGGCGACAGTCCGGAATAGTCGTTCATGCCGCAGACGACGAAAAGACCTATTATGCAGGCGACGTATCCGAACAGCGTATGCACGACCTTGTCGGTGCCCGGCACGCGTTCGTATACGCACATGCACCCGCCCCAGAACCCGGCGACGAACAGATATACCGTATACAGCAGGAGCACGAACGTCGTGAGCCTGCGGCGGGATATGAGTTCGAACAGATATGGCAGCAGCGCGAGAACCGCGACGGCGAGATAACTCAGCATTCTGCCGTCCGGATCCTCTCCCGTCACAAGCACCGTCACGAAGCGGACGAGCAGAAAAACGCTCATCAGCGCCACCAGGATATGCGCGGCAATGCGCGCGGGGTCCTGCGCTCCCAGCATTTCGCGGTAAGTCATTTTATTCATGATAAGTCTCCGTATATAGTTTGCCGCGTTCATCCGTCCTTATGTTACCAATGATTATACATAACTTTCATTAAATGTAAATGAATACGGACCGTAACTTACCATAAAATATGCGGCGGAGGGTATTCCCGCCGCCGCATGTACATACGGACATATATTTATCAGCCTATTTCGGCGCCGCTGCCGATATCGCTCTCGGGCGAAAGCAGCACCACCTTGCCGTCCTTTTCGGCGCAGAGCAGCATGCCCCGGCTCTCGATGCCGCACATTTTGCGCGGCGGCAGGTTGGCCACGAGCACGACCTTTTTGCCCACCATTTCCTCGGGCGTATAATACCTGGCGATGCCCGAGCATACGGTGCGCACTTCGTCGCCCACTTTCAGCGTTTCTTTGAGCAGCTTGTCCGACTTGGGCACGCGTTCGCACGCGATGACCTCGGCGACGCGCAGATCGAGTTTGCAGAAGTCGTCTATCGTTATGGGCGCGCGCTCTCTCTTTTCCTCGGGCGCGGGCGCGGCTTTTTCCTCTTTTGCCTTTGCGGCGGATATTTCGTTCAATGCTTTCAGCTCCTTGTTGAGATCGAGTCTGGGATACAGCGCTTCGGTTTCGTGCGTCGAGTATGCTTTCACGCCGCCGTACGCAAGCGTACCGAACTCCGCGGGCACGCCGACGCCGAGCGCGTCCAGCGCCTTGCCAGGACCGCCGCGGAAGAAGGGCAGCAGCAGCGACGAGGTCACGCGGATGACTTCGAGCAGGTTGTACATTACGCGCATGAGGCGGGGCTTTTTGCTCTCCTCCCGCGCGAGCACCCACGGCGCCGTTTCGTCTATATATTTGTTGGCGCGCTTTACGAGCGCGAATATGTCTTCGAGCGCCTTGTTGACGGTCAGCTTTTCCATATCCGCGTCGACGGCGGCCTGCAGTCCGTTTATCACGGAGATTACGTCGGCGTCCTCCGAGCCTTCCTCGCCGTCAGAGCTTACCGCGCCGCCGAAGTACTGTCTGCTCATCGCCAGCGTGCGCTTGACGAGGTTGCCGTAGTCGTTGACGAGGTCGTAGTTTATCTTCTGAACGAGCAGCTCGTTGGTGAACTCGCCGTCCGAGCCGAAGGGCATTTCGGAAAGCAGGAAGTAGCGCAACGCGTCCACGCCGTACCTGCCCGCGAGCACGTACGGATCGACGACGTTGCCCGTGCTCTTGCCCATCTTCTGGCCGCCGAACTTGATCCAGCCGTGGCCGAACACCTTTTTCGGGAGCGGAAGGTCGAGCGCCATGAGTATGGCCGGCCATATAATGGAATGGAAGCGCACTATTTCCTTACCCACGACGTGCACGTCCGCCGGCCAGTACTTTTCGAACAGCGATTCGTCGTCCGAGCCGTAGCCGAGCGCGGTTATATAGTTGGACAGCGCGTCTATCCACACGTATATGACGTGCTTGTCGTCGAAGGGCACGGGTATGCCCCACGAGAACGTCGAGCGCGACACCGCGAGATCCTGCAGACCCTTGTCGATGAAGTTGTTGACCATCTCGTTGACGCGGGACTGCGGCTGCAGAAAGTCCGTTTCGGTGAGCAGCTTGCGCAGGCGCGGCGCGTACTTGGACAGGCGGAAGAAATACGACTCCTCCTCCGCGTCCTCGACGGGACGGCCGCAGTCGGGGCAGCAGCCGTTAACGAGCTGGCTCTCCGTCCAGAACGATTCGCACGGCTTGCAGTATTTGCCCTTGTATTTGGACTTGTATATGTCGCCCTTTTTATAAAGCGCGTCGAATATCTTCTGCACCGCCGCCGTGTGGTAGCCGTCCGTCGTGCGGATGAACTTATCGTACGAGATGTCCATCAGCTTCCACAGGTCCTTGATGCCCACGACGAGGTCGTCGACGAACTGCTGCGGCGTTTTGCCCGCGGCTTTCGCCTTTTCCTCCACCTTCTGGCCGTGCTCGTCGGTGCCGGTAAGATAAAACACGTCGTAGCCCTGCATGCGCTTATACCGCGCGATCGCGTCGCACACGACGGTGGAATAGGTGTGTCCTATGTGAAGATTGCCGCTTGCGTAATATATCGGCGTGGTGATGTAAAACTTCTTTCCGTTCACGATCTCCTCCGTGCTGCCGAAAAGCGCGGCAGCCCGCTGTTGGTTTCGCTTAATTATATAATAATATTTGCCGAAAAGCAAACATATTTTTTAAGTATGAGTTTCGTATGGCTTTTAATCATGCTCGCGTCCGTCACCGTGCTGCTCTTCACCGACCCGTCCGCCGCCCTCGAAGCGATGATAACGGGCGCAAACGACTCCGTCACGCTGGCGCTCAATCTCGTGGCGCTGTACGGTATATGGCTGGGCGTGTTCGAAATCCTCGAATCCACCGGAGTGTCGGACAAACTCGCGCGCGTGCTGCGTCCGGTGGTGCGGCTGCTGTTCAAGGGCGAGAGCGAGGAAACGGAAAAATACATTTCCATGAACATAAGCGCCAATCTGCTCGGGCTGGGCAACGCCGCCACGCCCATGGGCATAGGCGCGGTCGGAAGCATGAAGCCGTACGAAAAGGACGCGAGGAAGGCGTCGCCGAACATGATCATGCTTATCGTCATATCCGCGACGAGCCTGCAGCTGTTCCCGTCCACCGTCATCGGACTGCGCGCCGCCGCGGGATCCGCCGACCCCGCCGATTTCCTGCTGCCCTGCACCGCCGCCACCGTTTCCAGCACCGTCATCGGCGTGGCGGGAGTAAAACTCATGACCGCGCTGACCGGGAAGTTCGGCCGGAGAAAGCGCAGGCAGCTCGTAATAAGGGAGAAGAGCGCATGACGCTGTATATAGTTCCGCTGCTGTTCATAACGGTGCTGCTTATCTCGCTGCTGCGGCGGAAGGACGCGTATTCGTCCTTCGTCAAGGGCGCGGCGAGCGCCGTGGATCTGATGCTTAACGTCCTGCCCTATCTCCTCGCCGTCATGGTGGCGTGCGAAGTGTTCAGGGTGAGCGGGGCGAGCGCCGCAGTGTCCGGGTTTTTATCGCCGGCGCTCGAATTCGTCGGCATTCCCGGAGAGTGCACCGAGCTCGTGCTGCTCCGCCCGCTGTCGGGCGCGGGCAGTCTGTCCGTGCTCGAACACATATATTCGACGTACGGCACGGACGGGCTGATCGGACGGTGCGCGTCCGTCATATACGGATCAAGCGAAACGGTATTCTACGTCTCGGCGATATATTTTTCCAGATCAAACGTAAAAAATCTGCGTTACGCCATTCCCCTCGCCCTCGTCGCCTCCTTCCTCGGCAACGTCATCGGCTGCAATCTGTGCCGCATAATCTGAATCAGGAAATTTTATCCTTATGCGAATGCCTGCGTTCGTACCGCACGAGGAGATACGCGCCGACCAGACCTATTACGAACAGCGGCACGCCCAGACCCACGTCGAGGGCGAAGGGCGCGCCCTCGCTCCAGCCCACGTAAACTGCGAATATGTCGGGATTGAAGAACATCGTGACCGCCGAGCCCAGCGACATGCCGAACACGGTAAAGAACGCCGGCACGCGGAAGCGCGCGAATATCGCAGTCAGCGCCTTGGAGAAGGTCACGAGCCCGACCAGGAAGCCCACGCCGAAGCAGACGTAAAGCAGCAGCACGAGCGGATTGGACTGCCAGTAAGTCAGGCTGACCGACTCCATGATGGACGTGAAGTAACCGAACATCATAAGCAGCGCGGTGGCGCTCAGCCCCGGCACGACCTGCGTGATAGCGACGGCGTAGCCGAGAAGCAGGAATATTATATAGTCATAGAACTGCGGGTCGTCCAGCGAGCGCGAACCCTGCATGCCCAGCGTACTCACGAGCGCGAACGCGACGGGAACGGCGAAGCCGGCGGCAAACAGCAGCGCGCGCGGCACCGTCACCTTCTCGCCCTTTATCTCGTCCTTTACGGCGGGCATGGCGCCGAACATCAGCCCGGCGAACAGCGCGACGACCGCGAAAGGCAGCAGGTCGAGCAGGAAGCGCACCGAGAAAAAGCCGCCGAGGAAGCCGACCACGGCGCCGGCGAGTATGGGCAGCAGGAAGAGCGCGCACTTTCTGAAGCGGCGCAGAATGTTGCCTATCGCGTACAGCAGTTTGTCGTACAGCCGGAAAATTATGGCGACGGTGGAGCCGCTTATTCCGGGGACTATGACGGCGAGGCCGATGAACAGGCCGAGAACGCCGCTTTTAACCGCTTCCCTGCCGTTCGCGTACGACAGCGACGGTTCGTCCGCGCCTTGCGCCGAGTGCTCCTCCGCCGTGATGCGGTAATGCACTTCGTCGCACACTCCGCCGCCCGCCGCCGGCTTCTTTATCCAGCCGCCCGGCACGGTGAGCGAAAGTTTCATGCCCAGCTTTTTCATGAGGCCGCAGCTGCTCTCGTTGTCGGACGCCGCCACCGCCTCCACGTATTTCAGTTTAAGCTCGCCGAACGCGAACGACAGCACTTTTTCCGCCGCCTCGGTCATCAGGCCTTCGTGCTGATATTCCCGCGCGATTATCCAGCCTATCGTCGCGCCGCCGTTTTCGGTCAGAATGAGGTTTATGCCGCCTATCCTGCGGCCGGTGCTTTTGAGCACGACGGCGAAGTCGTAGTCGGTCATCGGGTCGGCGGAGTACTGCGCGATGATCTCGCGCAAGTATCTGCGCGTGTCCTCCTCCGTGTTCGGACCGAACGTCATAAAGCGCGTTTCGTATTCGTCGGACGCGTATGCGTGCACGTCGGCGAAATCGCTCTCTTTCGCGAATCGCAGGACGAGCCTTTCGGTTTCAAGCCTTATATCTTTCATAATCGATATAAATAATACCACACCTCCGCGCCCGTGTCCACCGTTTTGAGCATATTGCGGGAAGTACGGCGCTTTCTTTGACACCCGCGGCCGGGTGTGCTATAATGCCCGGAGTATGGAAAAGGACAACGGACTCGGCAGCGGGCGGATAGGCCGCCTTATAGTCAGGCTCGCCGTGCCTGCGGTGACGGCGCAGCTCATCAATCTGCTGTACAATCTCGTCGACCGCATGTACGTGGGCGGTATGCCCGACGTCGGCACCGACGCGCTCGCGGGGCTGGGCGTGGTTTTCCCTATTACGCTTATAGTCAGCGCGTTCGCCAATCTCGTGGGTATGGGCGGAGCGCCGCTCGCGAGCATATTCCTCGGCGAAAAGAAGGACGGCGAAGCGTGCCGCGTGTTCTGCACCGGCGTGACGCTGCTGGTCTTTTTCGGCGCGGCGCTGACAGTCGCCGTACTGTGCTGCTGCGGAGGACTGGTGACGCTGTTCGGCGCGCCCGAATCGGCATATCCGTACGCCCGCGACTATCTGTTCGTATACGGCACGGGCACGCTTTTCGTCATGCTGTCGCTGGGGCTGAACCCTTTCATCACGGCGCAGGGGCGCAGTCTGACGTCCATGCTCACGGTCGCAATAGGCGCGGCGCTGAACATCGCGCTCGACCCGCTTTTCATATACGCGTTCGGCATGGGAGTGAAAGGCGCGGCCGTCGCCACCGTCATATCCCAGGGCGTGAGCGCGGCGTGGGCGGTCGCGTTCTTCTTCGGCAAACGCACGTCCTTCCGTTTCGTACCCGCATATCTCGTCCCGGATCCGAAAACCGCGGCGCGCATACTCTTCCTCGGACTGTCGCCGTTCATAATGAGCGTGACCGAAAGCGCGATACAGATCGTATTCAACATCAACATCACGCAGTGGTCGGGCGGCAACAGCGACTATACCGCGGCGCTTACCATTATGCTGAGCGCAGTGCAGACGGTGTGCCTGCCGCTCAACGGACTGGGCTCGGGCGTGCAGCCGCTCGTCAGCTATAATTACGGCGCCGGCAATTCCGCGCGCGTAAAAAGCACCGTGAAGATAATAACGCTCGCGGCGCTGTGCGGTTCCGCCTCCGTGTGGATGCTGTCGCTGACGGCGCCGCAGGTGTACGGGTATATTTTCAGCGCGTCGGACGCGGTCATGGAACTGGTCGTCAGATACACGCCCTTCTTTATGATGGGCACGGTAATGTTTTTCGCGCAGATGACGCTGCAAAACGTGTTCATAGCCCTCGGACAGGCGAAGATCTCCATATTCCTCGCCTGCCTGCGCAAACTCATGCTGCTCATACCGCTGTGCTTCGCGCTGCCGTACGCGTTCGGCGTGGCAGGCGTTTTTTACAGCGAGGGCATCGCCGACCTTACCGCCGGCATTATAACGGCGGCGACGTTCTTCTTCATGCTGCCGCGCATACTGAAAAAGCGCGAAGCCAGACTGGCGGCGGAAAACGGAATTTCCCCGCAGGAATAAACAGGCAATACTTAATATTACAAAGAAAAACGGACGTATGCTAATATGAACATACGTCCGCTTTCGCGTTTCAGAATTTCTTTTTGCGCCGTATCTGTCCCCACAGGGTAATGATTTCCAGCACGAGTCCCACAACGGCGAACACCAGCACGAGTACGAGGTCGAGAATAAACAGACCGCGGAACTCTGCGTCTTCCATACAGTACGCGAATACCTCGAACGCACCCATATCCAGACCCAGTTCGTCCGCCGCCATACCGGATGCGACTATATATACGATGAATATTGCCAGAGCCATGCAGACGACCGTCACCGCGGCGACTATAATCAGCATGAGTTTATTCGGTTTGCCGCCGAACTTCCGGTACAGAAACGCGCCGAGAAGCACGGACACGACCGCGGACAGAGCGGATATAAATCCGATAGCATACAGCAGCGCGGCGATGGCGCCGCCGACGATGCCTCCGATGAGAGCGCCGAAAAATCCGCGCAGGCAGTTGTTAGGCGCCGCGTCGAACTCCCTGTTCTCCGCCTCTATGACCGCGCTTATGTCGGCGACGCAGGCGCTGTCCAGCGTTATGCGGAATCCGTCCACTTCCCTGGTTTCGTGAGCGCCGTCGAGCGGCTTGCCGCAGTACGGGCAGTATCCTCTGCCCAGTCCGCCCGCGGCGGCCACGGCGTCCACGACGGTATCGAGTATTTCCTGCATCCGTCCCGCCAGCCTGCCCGCCGTCCAGTCGTTCAGCCCGAGAAATATGCCGTACGGCGTGAGCTCATGCCTGAAAAATTTCAGGCGGGCGCTTTTGAGCGTTTCGAAAATCATGCGCTTCTTTTCGCCGTCGGCGTAAAATGCCACATGCATGACCAGACTCGGATCGGTTGCACTCGTCGCAAGCACCGCTTTCGCGCTCATCTCGTAGCCGCGATACTCGCCGTATGCATCGTTCTTCTGCACGGTCATGCCTATACCGGTGAAGAATGCCGCCAGTTTTCCGTTCATCCAGACCTCCTTATGTCATATATTTTATGATAATTATCTCATAAAATCCACGTTTTGTCAATACCGGAATCCAAAATCTTTTGCGGCTCAAATATCCGCGTCTTTCTTCTCTTCCGCGTTTTTCTTTCCGAATATTTTCATCAGTATGCCGACCGCCGTAAACACGAGCGTGAAACCGAAATATATCATAAACAAACCGAAAGACATTATATACGTAAAGAAACCGCCGAATGCATGCCCCAGGATTTCGGATACAGACAATACGTTCCTTTCCGACGGCAGAAACAGAATGCAAAGCATAAAGAAATAGAGCAGAAACAGCGACAGCACCATGCATACGACGGTGACGGCGCCGGTTACGATCAGCATGGACTTATCCGGTATGCCGCCGAACTTCACGTACAGATAAGAACCGAGTTTGACGGATATGATCGCGCACACCGTCGAAAGCGCGGCCGAAATATAGTTCACGACCCAATACGCATCCGCATTCCGTGCGCTGCCGGAAAAAAAGAAGCAATACATTGCCATGGCGAGTACGCCGCCCGTAACGCCGCCTGTAAACGCGCCCGCAAACGCCGCCAGCTTTTTCAGCATTCCGCACCTCCTCTACTCATTGTCAGGATAATTATCTCATATAATTCCGGTCTTGTCAATACCGAAACGAAAAAAAGACAAAAGGCTTTCCCCGCGGAAAGCCTTTTGTCACGGCGTTTACGGTTCGCTTACGTCGCCCTTATTTTTCTTTGCATATTTTTCGGGATGTTTTTTCTCGTCCATCGTGCGCAGCGCGATCCATACGAGCGCGCCCGCGACGGCGAGCCATATCACCACGTTCGCGACTATGAGCCACACCGCCCAGGGCGAAATGTCGTAGTAGATATATGCGCCGGGCGCGACGTGGTTGTATGTGCCGCTGTTGACGACGGCGTAGCAGATGTTGTGCACGGCGTTCCGCGCCGCCCATTTCGCCGTCGGGGTGGCGAAATCCATGTTCGTTTTCATCAGATACATCCACACGTCGTTGCCTACGCGGTAGCCTTCTTCCAGCGATTTGTACTCGTTGGGCAGCGTCATGTCAGTCACTACCATACCGCGGAAGCCCCATTCTTCGCGCAGCAGCTCGGTAAGCAGCGCATAGCTGTTGCCGCAGAACTCCGAACCGATGCTGTTCATCGCCGTCATAAGCGCGGTGCACGCGTTGCGGGTAACCGTTTTCTTTTCGCCGCTGCCGCCGTCGTAATAAGTGAGCTCGTATTCGGAATCCTTGACGCAGATTTCGAAAGCCTTGAAATAAATTTCGCGCATGGTCTGCTCGTCCACCCACGTCGCGCTGGTTATGCGGTTGGTTTCCTGCTCGTTGAGCGCGAAGTGTTTGACGTAAGTGTACAGGCCGTTCTGCTGCGCGCCGGATATCACGCCCGCGCCCATTTTGCCGGAGATAAGCGGATCCTCGGAGAAGTATTCGAAGTTGCGGCCGCCGAAGGGGCTGCGGTGCAGGTTGACGCCGGGAGCGTACCAGCCGTGCACGTCGTGGTTCATGGCCTCCTGACCTATGCACGCGCCCATTTCGTAGGCGAGGTCGACGTTCCACGTCGCGGCGACGATGGGAGTGCTCATCCATGTGGACGCCACGAGCGCATTGGAGCCGCCTGCCGTCAGCCCGACGGGGCCGTCGCGGTCGGCGGTTACCGTCTTTTCGATCTGGCTGAGCCCGCCGGTGCGGTAAGCGCCGTACGACAGCAGGTCGTCGAGCTCGTCGCTGGTATAGTCTATGTTGTCGAGCAGATCGTCCCACATAGGGTCGTCGTATGCCAGACCGCGCAGGGAGCTGAGCACGGTGCCGTTCTTCGCGCCGCTGACGGGATCTTCCGACTTATAAAGCAGACCGTTTTCGTTATCGCCCGAAATCGGGTCGGTTTCAACGTCGTAGCCGCTCACGCCCGCGATTATAGATTCGGTGGCCGCTTTGGGCGCGGGAGCCGTCGGAGCGGTGCCGTCGAAATCCGAGCGGGACATCACGGTCATCATGCCGCTTTCGGCATAATCGTTGGACTCGTCGAACAGGTTCTGCGCCGCTTCGTAGTCGCAGTCGCGCTTACCGACCGCACGCGCTCCCCCGGAAGCCTCGTCGGCGTATACCAGAGTTTCGCGCACTTCGATCTTTTCGCTGCCCCACGAGTCGTGGGAATCCTTGCCGAGATATATCCCGTATTCGCCGCTTTCGAGCACATACGAACCGGCGCCGTCGGTATAGTAGCCCTTGTAATCGTAGGACGCGAGTTCCTCTTCGTCGACGACGATCGTAAACGGTTTATCCTCGCCCGCCTTCACCTCGATCTTTTCGAACGCGACGAGGGTCTTTGCGGATTTTTCTATTCCGCTCGCCTGCTTATACGGCGCGCCGTAATATATCTGCACGACCTCCTTTACGTCGTAATCCGAATCGTTGGAAACCGTGCCCTTTATCGTTATTTCTCCGCCCGAATAGGTCACTTCGTCCAGCGTCTGCGTCACTTCGGCGTCGCCGTAATTGAGACCGTAGCCGAACGGATACACGACGGCGTCGTCGTAATCCTTCTTTTCGCCGAACACGGAGAAGGTATTATCCTCGGCGGCGCGCGTTTCGTAATAGCGGTAGCCAATGTATATGCCCTCTTCGTATTCGATGAAGTTGTTCACGTAGTTGGTGGGCTTGCCGGCGGTGTCGAGATTGGTATAGTACGAGTCGGACGCGCCGTAATTCACGAACGTGGGATCGGACGCGAAATCAGCCGTCCATATATCCACCGTCTTGCCCGAAGGGTTGACCGCGCCGGACAGAATGCGTCCCATCGAATCCATGCCGCGCGCGCCGGCGCTGCCTATCCACAGCACGGCGCCGATACCGTCGTCATCGCGCAGTCCGGTCAGTTCCATGGGCGTGGGCGAGTTTATGATCACTACGGTTTTCGAGCAGTGCGCCTTCGAAAAATCGAGCGTCAGCTTTTCTTCTTCGCTCAGCTGAAGGTAGTGTCGCGTGCCGTCGTCGTAGCCGTTCGCCACGTCGCGGAACATATCGTTGCCCTCGCCTCCGTTACGGCTGATGAAAACCAGACCGACTGTGCCCGCGCACGACTCTTCCAGGCCGGAGTATGTCGACGCCGGGAAATAATGAATGCGCTGATCGGCGCCGCGGTACCCTTCGACGTCCTGACCTTGCACGGTCGGCCCGGAAAGTTTCATGACCTGCGCCGCTTTCAGTTTGTCCTCGGCGGTTTTGTTGACCGTAAAATACTCGTTCAGCGCCTCCTCGGCAGTCACCACGTAGTCCTTTGACGCGTCCACTTTGCCCGAGCCCGTACCGCCGTAAGTCGGATTGACGTATCCGTATCCGAACGGCGTGACCTTGTCGCCCTTTGCGAGCGGCAGCGTATTGCTTATGTTTTTGAGCAGCACCTCGCCTTCATCGCCCACGCGGCCGGACATCTCCGCGGACGCGAGCAGCGCCGCGTAAGAATCGCCGTCGTACTTGTTTTCATAGTATTCGGTGTCCTCCGCGCTCACGCCCGATATGGTCACGATGTGCTTTTCGCCGCGGCCGAGGTACCAGTCCAGCGTGGCAGGGTACACGTTCGCGAGTATGGTCGCGATGAGCACCGCGACGGCAAGGAACGCTATTATGGGAATAACTATCACCCTGAATTTGAAATTAGACATTTTTGCCATTTCCTTTCTCTCCTTTTACTTCTTCCGGACGCTCCCGTCCGGTTACGGCCGAAGTATAACAGAGAGATTGTGCCGCGTCAATAGGGGTGGCACGGACTTATGCGTTTCCGGCACGGTCTTGCGCCCCGGTGCGGAAAAGCATGTTGAGATTGAATATGCCGTCCCGGGCGACGACGGACATATCGCCGCCGTATTTTTCGGTTATCATGGAGATGCTGCGGACGCCGTAGCCGTGGGCGAAAGCGTCGCTCTTGGTGGTCACGGGCAGTCCGCCGCGGAATTTCAGCTCGCCCTCGAAATAATTGTAGACGTTGACGGACAGCATGTCGCCGCTGCGCCGCGCCACTATGCCTATAATCCGCTTGTCGGTATCCGCAACCTTGCGCGAGGCCTCTATTGCGTTGTCCACGGCGTTGCCGAACAGCGAATATATGTCGGGCGCGGACATGAACGACAGCGCGCAGCCGTCGGCCATGCACGTGAAGCGGATGTTTTCGCTGCGGCACAGCATGCTCTTTTCGTTGAGGATGACGTCGAGCGCGTCGTTGCCCGTCTTTATTCCTGTGTCGTATGCGGCAATGACTTCTTTCATCCAGTCTATCTCCTCCCTGTCCGTACCCGCGTCTATATTGCGCAGACGGTATTTCAGGTCGTGGCACAGCATGTTTATTCTGTCCGCGTTCTCTTTGGCGATGCGGTACTGCTCCCTGTCCTTGCTCCACATACGGCTTATAACGTCGAGCTTGGTCTGCAGCGCCTTGCGGCTCACCATGCCGAACTGTATGATGAATGCGAGCAGACTGCAGAAAATGTTGTATATATACATAAACGAGAGATACGTGCGGTCGAACGAGTCGTAGCTGTAATACACGACGAAGGCGTTGAGCACTATGTCCACCGCCACGATGAACGCTGCGAGAACGAGGAATGACAGGTTTTTCAGCACCAGCTCGTCGCGGCCGCGAAGACGGGAGCCGAGCAGTATGAGCAACAGCCAATACGTCAGGAAATAGCAGTTGACGTATATGACGGCGGTGAACACGTTGAACCGGAAGGACGTATCGCCGCCGTATATTCCGAGAATGAGTCCGTCGCTCATGCCGAGCAGCATGATGACGAGATCGTACATCGAATACGCTATGTGCCGCGTTATATACGATGCCAGCGCGCAGAACAGTATGTTTATCCACGGTTCGTCATAGCAGTACTTCATCATCAGTACGGTGACGGCTGTCATTACTATGAACATCAGCGAGCTGTAAATCGCGTTCAGCCACGGCACCGGAAACAGAAAGGCGATGCCGAAACATACCGCGGCGGAAACAAGGGCGCGGAGCGGCCAGCGCGGGCGCTTTTTCAGACAGAACGAATACATCCATTCCGCGATCAGCAGCTCCGCCATGAATACGGGCTTGTACCAGAACAAGACGGAAGGCTCAAACATCGTTCCCCGTCCCCAGATAATCGTTGAGCGCCCGCACGAAGCCGCGCCGTTTCGGGTGGCTGATCAGCAGCTCGTCGCCGCCCACGTTTACCGTATATCCGCGCACGCCCTTGACGTATTTCAGATTTACGAGATAGCAGTTGTTGCAGCGCACGAAATCGTAGCCGGCGAGCGCGGGCTCGACGTCTTTGAGCGCACCGCGCGCCCTGTAATCCCCGTCCGTCGTATGGTATACGGTATAGTGCTTGATTATCTCCACGTATTTTATGTCGGACGAACGGAGATTCACGGTGCCTGCGTCCGTTTTGACGCGCAGCACGGTGTACTTGCGCGCCGCGGCGCGTTCCGCCGCCCTGCGGAACTTGACGGAGAACACGAAGTACGGCACCGGTTTGACGATGAAATCCACGGCGTCGACTTCGTAGCCGTTAAGCGCGAACTGCGCCATGTTGGTCACGAAAAGCAGCGCGGCTCCGCTTCCGGCCTCGCGCAGTTTCTTCGCCGCGTCCATTCCGTTCATGCCGGGCAGCTCTATGTCCATGAGCACGAGATCAAAGTCCGCGCACGCGGTAAGGAAAGTTTCCGCGTCGCCGAAGCAAGTCAGCTTCACGGCCGTTCCGCTTTCCGCCGAAAATTTCTTCACGTATTCCCTGACCGTCGCGCTCCACGCGGCGTCGTCTTCCACCAATGCGGCGTTTATCATCGGCCTTCACCTTCCGTATATATTATTTCACGCTTTGATTATATATCATTACGGTCAATCCGTCAATACCGTAATAACGGCAATGGCACGGATTTACGTAAATCGGGCACGAATTTAACGCCACGGCATGCGAAAAGCGCGGTCAGGCACGGCCGCGCTTTTCTTAGGTATCGGCATATTTAATATAAATATCAAGATAAATATCAAGCGACTTAAATGCAGCATACGTGCAACCTGCTCATGTCCGTTCTCCTTTTTTCAGTGATTTCACCGCCCTTGCAGGCACGCCGGCGACCACCGTGTCCGCGGGCACGTCTTTAGTCACCACCGCGCCTGCCGCTATGACGGCGTTGTCGCCCACGGTCACGCCCGCAAGCAGGGTTGCGTGGGAGCCTATCCATACGTTTCTTCCCGTCTTTATGGGCGCGGGGTACATGCCGGCGCGCCTGTCTGGATCGAGATCGTGATTGAGCGTCGCAAAAACGACCTGGTGGCCGACGAGAGTTCCGTCGCCCAGCTCGACGCCGCCCTGGTCCTGAAAACAGCACCCCGAGTTTATGAACACGTTTTTGCCGACGGAAATATTCTTGCCGAAGTCAGAATATACCGGCGGAAACAGCGCGAAGCCTTCCCCGACCTCTTTGCCGATAAGTTCGGAAAACAGCCCGCGCAGCTCCTCCTGCGTATGATACCCGCAGTTTATGCGGCTCGTAATCTTCTGCGCTTCGGCGGACATTCCGTGCATAAGCTCGTGCGCCGGCGAACCGCCCGGGATATATTCCCGCCGCGCCGTCATCTCTTTATATTCGTCCAGATCCATAACCCGACCTCCGTCGTTTATTTACGCGTAAATTATAAGCCGGCGGCTGCCGCATGTCAAATACTTATATTTCATCGAATCCGATAGCTTAAAGCTATATTGCCGGATGTTCGGGGCAGATTCCGAAATGTCGTTTTATATTGCGACACTTATCGCAAAATTGCTTGACACGGGGGCTGCAAATGTCGTATAATAACACTCGCTATGAAGAAAGGATTGACAGTCGTTATACTTGCTTTGGTGCTTGCCGTGTGCGCGGCGGTATTTTCCGGTTGCGTTGACGGCGTGGCTTCCGAATCCGACCTGTACGGTTCGTTCTTCACCGCCGACAACGCGAGATGCATCACGCTCAAAGAGGATAACGTGGCGGTCGTCGAGTACGGTACGACGAGTTCGACTTACTACGCCCGCTACGATCTCATCGGCAACGCCATCGAACTCCGCGACGGGGATTACTGGGGCGACATCGTCTATACCGTCACGATCGAGTCCGCCGATAAGCTGCTGCTGACCTATCGTTATACCGACGGAGAGGGCGAGATTCACGAAGAAGATCCGATAGCATTCGAGCGCGATTCCGCATACGATCCCGCCTGATCGGAACGCATCAACAAATATGTCGAGGTGTGGCGCAGTCTGGTAGCGCGCACGGTTAGGGACCGTGAGGTCGCAAGTTCAAGTCTTGTCACCTCGACCACAGCACACGAGAACATATCGTGTGCTTTTTTATCGGTGATTATGAGAATAGACAAGTTTCTGAAAGTTTCGAGAATACTCAAACGCCGCGCGGTAGCGGCGAACGCCTGCTCGGGCGGCAAGGTATCCGTCAACGGCCGCGAGGTCAAACCGGCGTACCGGCTGAAAGTGGGCGACGTAGTCACCGTAGCGTTCGCGGGCGGCGAGGTAAAGTTCGCGGTCAAATCGCTGAACGAGAAAGTAAGCGCCAAGGAGGCGGACACGCTCTATGAAATCCTTTGACGCGGACGCTCTCGTGCGCAGATTCGCTTCCCCGCAGGGCGCGCCGAAAAAAGATTACGGCGCGAAGATCGCAGCCGTGCTGCTTTGCGCGGGACGCGGAGTGCGCTCGGGACTGCCGTACAACAAAATGTTCTTCCGCATCGGCGACAGAACGGTGCTCGAAATCGCGCTCGACGCGCTGCGCGGTACGGGATATTTCGACGCGGTCGTGTGCGCCGCTTCCCCGTCCGACGCGGACGAGGTGCGCGGGCTGGTCGGCGACGGCGTAATCGTATGCGAGGGCGGCGAAACGCGCACGGACAGCGTCAGGCGTGCGCTCGAAGCCGTGCCCGGCGATACGGACATCGTGCTCATACACGACGGCGCGCGTCCGTTCGTCGGCCGCGAAACGATCGAAGCGGTCATAGAAAGCGCGATAGAATACGGCAGCGGGATACCCGCCGTGCGCGTCGTGGACGCCGTAAAGACGGTCGAGGACGGGTTCATTACCGGCAGCCCGGACCGGGAAAAGCTCGTATGCGTGCAGACGCCGCAGGGGTTCAGGCTGAGCGAGATCAAAGACGCTTATGCGAAGATAAGCGGCAGCTATGCCGACGACAGCGAAGTGTACGGGCTGGCGGGCTATCGTCCGCACACGGTGCCCGGAGAATATACGAACAGGAAGATCACGACGCAGGCGGACGTGTTCGGGCTGTCCGCGGCGTACCGCATAGGGTTCGGCTACGACGTGCACAGGCTGGTCGAGGGGCGCGATCTGGTGCTCGGCGGGATAAAGATACCGCACGACAAGGGGCTGCTCGGCCACAGCGACGCGGACGCTCTCGTGCACGCGGTTATGGACGCGCTGCTGTCCGCCGCCGGCATGCCGGATATAGGCGTGCTGTTCCCCGACACCGATCCCGAATACGAGGGCGCGTCGAGCATTATGCTGCTCGGAAAAGTGCGGGAGCTGGCGCGGGCGCGCGGGATAAAGGTGCTCGGGCTGTCTTGCACGGTCATGGCGGAGCGCCCCAAGCTCGCCAGACATATTCCGGCGATGATAGAGAGTATCGCGGCGGCGCTCGGCGTACCGCCCGACATAGTCAACATAGGCGCGACGACGACGGAGAAACTGGGCGTGGTCGGCGACGGACTGGGCATAGCCGCGGCGGCGTGCCTGCTCGCGGGGCTGTAAGCCTTCCCCGCTCCGCAACGCAATATAACGCGCGGAAGATTGCGATTTTGCGCATAATCGCGCAAAGGGGTTGACACGGCGGCGCAGATATGTTATTATATCGTCCCTTGGGGCTGTTCCGGCTTCGACGGGTAATCGAACAACCGATATAAGCACGCGGAAGGAGGCGTCTTCCTTAAAACGCCGAAAGCAATTAAATGCTAACAAAACAACTTCCAAGGTAAGCGCGTCCGCTTTCGGCGGCGCTCTTGCTTGCGCAGCCTAACTTTCTGCGCCGTCGGCGCGGGATCTCACCGCCCCGCGTTCGGCGTCAACAGGTGAAACCCCCGGCGGCAACGGGCATAGCCGCCGCTGTACGCATGCCCTCGCGCAGAGCGTTCCGTTTGCCCACAGCGATGCGTTAAACTTTCAGGCAAACTAAGCGTGTAGAAGGTCGCTTGCGACATTATTCGGACATGGGTTCAACTCCCATCAGCTCCACCAATATAAAAAGCCAAATCGAAAACATCGGTTTGGCTTTTTGTTTACGACAATTACAACATAATTGTAAAATGATGTATACAGCATAGATGACCAATGGCAATTAAATTACTTGAAAAAATTTATCCCATCTAGTATAATAGTATAAATTATAGAATTGAGTAAGCGATAATGAAAACACTTTTAAAGGATATTTCAATAGAAAAATCTAATGGTCAATTTTATTCCCCCGACTATATTGTTTATAATGTTTTGGATATGTCCGGATACTACGGGAATACTATTCTTCAGAAACATGCTATTGATAATAGTTGCGGTGATGGCGCTTTCCTCGTAGAAATGGTTCGCAGATACTGCGAAGCTGCGAAAAATATTGGAATATCATCAGACGAAACTGCTCGGCAGCTGAGTATTTTTATTCATGGCATCGAAATCAATGCCGTGGAATGTGAAAAATGTATTTCTAATGTCACAAAAATGGCATTACGATTTAATATTAGGGATGTAAAGTGGGATATACATTGCAATGACGCCATGTCTGTTCATGATTATGATAGGAAGATGGATTTTGTATTAGGAAATCCGCCATATGTACGAGTACATAATGCTGGTGAAACAATCGAAACCATTAAAACGTTTTCATTTGCTCAAAATGGCATGACTGATTTGTACATCGTTTTTTATGAGCTCGGTTTAAGAATGTTAAATAAGCAAAATGAACTTGATTTTATTAATTGCATATTTTATAATTTCAGTAAAATCATAAATACTCAAATTGATCCATATAAAATTCAGTTAGTCCCGCCAAATGAATTACAAAATTTTAATTCAATAAATAATTATGGATTTAATAAAGTTACTGAAAGTATATATAATGCTATTTTATTAAAAAATTTATATGCTGGTGACAGCGTTGTACCTTTCGTCAAAAACAATTATAAAAATTCACATGAAATACTATTGGCTAAAATTCAAAGCGGTAGTATTTATGATTATTATTTTGATGCAAATGCTAAACTAAGATGCGATTTATCAACAAATTATAATTTACTAATTAAAAACTTTTTAAATCTATTGTTATATGATTTTTATGATTATCAAGCAAAAGAATTACTTTTAGCCAAATTATGCTTAAACTTCGGTAATATATATACAACTACAACATAATACCTTATACGTTTGATTTTTCCGCGGCGAAATGGTAATATAGACGTGCAAAAATACCGTAAGGAGCGGATCATGAAAAAAGTATATTTCGCGGGACCGATGTTCTGCAAAAGCGAAAAGGATTATAACGCGGCGGTCGCCGCAATGCTCGAAGACGCGGGCTATTCCGTCTTTCTTCCCCAGCGCGACGGAAACGAGGCGGCGCTGATGAAGGACGAAACCGAAGAAGAGCGGACGCGGGTCATATTCGACGTCGACACCGCGGCGATAAGGAATGCGGACGTGCTGTTCATGGTGCTCGACGGCAGAGTGCCCGACGAGGGCGCGTGCGTGGAGCTGGGCATCGCGTACGCGCTGGGCAAGCCGTGCTACGGAATCAAGACGGACGTGCGCGCGGCGGAAAACGGCATGGATCTCAATCCGCTCATAGCCGGCTGTTTCAAACGCATATTCCGCAATCCGGACGGCGGCGCCGCGCTCTGCGAGCTTGCGGAATATCTGAAAACGACGGGGCTGTAAAATGCTTGACCGCCGGCGCGTAAAATGATAAAATAGCATCCGAAAATAAAGTTGTGGATTTTTCGGATTCGTCTTTTTCACCACACGGGTAAATTATCCGTGCGGCTTTTTTATGTCCCGGAAAACGCGAGGATAAGATTTTATGGATCAGTCATACATGAAAGAAAAACCGATAGTGCCGCTGGTGCTGAAAATGGCGCTGCCCATGGTCGTGTCCATGCTCGTGAACTCGATGTACAACATCGTGGACAGCTTTTTCGTGGCGCAGATCGGCGAGGACGCGATGACGGCGCTGTCGCTGGTCTTCCCTCTCCAGAACCTCGCCAACGCGGTGGGCGTCGGATTCGGCATCGGCATAGGAGCCGCGGTGGCGTACTTCCTGGGCGCGAAAAAGGAAGGCGCTGCAAACCGCGCGTCCGCGCTCGGACTGCTGCTGTCGGCGGCGCACGGCGCGGCGCTGTGCGGGCTGTGCATGATATTCGCCGAACCGTTCGTGCGGCTGTTCACGGACAGCGAAGCGGTCGTGCAATACTCGCTCGAATACTTTTACGTCGTCATCGCGTTCGCGCCCGTCATCACGCTGGAAATGGCGTTCGAGAAAATATTGCAGGCGGTGGGCAAGATGAAAACGACGATGTTCTGCATGGCGATAGGCGCCGTCATCAACATCGTTCTCGACCCGCTGTTTATATCCGGTGCGGGATTCATTCCGGCGATGGGCGTATGGGGCGCCGCGCTCGCGACGGGCATAGGCCAGTCGATAGCGCTCGCGTGCTACGCCGTCGTGTTTTTCAAAGCAAAACTGCCCGTACGTTTGCGCGTGGGAAAGTCCGACCCGGAAGAAAAGATCTGCCGCAGGCTGTACCGCGTGGGAGTGCCGGCGGCGCTCAACCTCGCCCTGCCCTCCTTCCTCATAACCGCGCTCAACGCCGTGCTCGCGGCGTACTCGGAAACTTACGTGCTCATACTCGGCATATACTACAAGTTGCAGACCTTCATATACTTCACGGTCAGCGGCATTATACAGGGCATACGCCCGCTCGTCGGGTACAATCTCGGCGCGGGGCGCGGCGACCGCGTGCTGGGCATATTCCGTTTCACGCTGCTGCTCTCGGTCGGCGTCATGGCCGTCGGCACCCTGCTGTGCCTTATCCTGCCCGAAGCGCTCATAGGGCTGTTCACCGTCAGCGAAACGACGCGAGCCGCGGGCGGAGTCGCGCTGCGCATAATAAGCGCGGGCTTCATCGTGTCCGCCCTGTCCGTAGTTATCGGCGGCACGTTCGAGGGGCTGGGCAAAGGCATGCCGTCGCTGATCATTTCCCTGATACGCTATCTGGTCATTATCCCCGTCGCTCTGCTGATGACGCTGCCGCTCGGCGCCGCGGGCGTATGGAACGCGTTCTGGATCACCGAATGCATAGCCGCCGCATTTTCCTGCCTTATGTTCGCAAGGTATTCCAAAACGCTGAAAACGAAAGCGGGTCACGCGTGACCCGCTTTCGCTCATTTATAATTCGTCCGTGTTGAGTACGTAATAGTAAGACAGCAGTTCGCGCGAGTAGTCCACGACTTTGCCTTCGGGCAGCACGAGCATGCGCGTAATGCCTATCTGTTCGACGAAATCCGGATTATGGCTGACAAGCAGAATGGTGCCGGTATAATCGCCGAAGTTTTCGCCTATGACGACCTGCGTGTCCGGGTCGAGGTGGTTGGTGGGTTCGTCGAGCAGCAGCAGATTGGCTTTGGTCATGAGCAGGCGGCACAGCGCGATGCGCGCCTTCTCGCCCGGAGAGAGCAGCGACACCTTTTTGAATACCGTGTCGCCGCGGAACAGGAAATTGCCGAGGATGTTGCGGCGCTGCAGGTCGTTGAAGTCCCCGCCGTCCGCGTTTTCCAGCACCGTTCTGTTCTCGTCGAGCAGTTCCAGCTCCTGCGCGTAGTACGCGATGTCCGTTTTGGGGCTGAACGTTATTTCGCCGGCGTCCGGCGTGAGCAGCCCGGTTATGAGTTTGAGCAGCGTGGATTTGCCCGCGCCGTTCTCGCCCACGACGAGAAAACGTTCGCCGCCGTACAGCGAAAAGGACAGCTTGTCGTACAGCTTAGGCTGACCTTCGTAATGAAAGGTCAGATTCTTGACTTCGAGCGGGATTTTTGCGGGCGCGCGGCGCGGTTCCAGCCGCATTTTCACGCGCTTGTATTCGGCGTCGCGCTTTTCCAGCGCGGCGAGCGCCTTTGCGAGCTTGACCTCCCTGTCCTGTCCCATGCGCTTTAAGTTATGGTTGGTGCGGCTGGCCTGGCGCGCTTTCTGCACGAACTCCGCCAGCTTTTTTATCTCCTGCTCCTGCCGCGCTATGCGCAGCTCTTTGAGCAGTCTGTCCTGCGCGTACTTGCGCTTGAACGCGGTATAATTGCCCTCGTACATCGCGATTTTGTGCGACGTCTTGTCCACGAGCATAATGCGGCCGACGACAGCGTTCAGAAAATCTATGTCGTGGCTGATGACGAGCACGCTGCCGCGGTAATTTTTCAGGTACTGCGTTACGAAATCCTTCGTCGTGACGTCGAGGTGGTTGGTCGGCTCGTCGAGCAGCAGTACCTGCGGCTCGGCGAACAGCACGTGCGCGAACGCTATTTTGGATTTCTGTCCGCCCGACAGGTCGGCGAGACGCATGTCAAGCAGGCCGTCTTCTATTTTCATGCCCGCGATGAGTTCGAGCAGCGCGCTCTCGGCGTTGTACTGATCGAAGCTGTCCAGTTCCGCCTGCACCTTGGTCATGCGGGCGAGCAGCCTGTTCTGTTCGTCGCCTTCCGCGGTTTCGAGCGCGGCGTATATATCTTCCAGTTCCGCTTCCAGGCGGCGTATGGGGCGGGCGTCGAACAGATAGTCCCACACCGTTTTGCCGAGATCGTCGAAGGAGAGCACCTGGGGCAGATAGCCCACGCGCGCGCCCGCCGCGGATACGAAGCCGGAATCCAGTTCGACCTGTCCGAGGATAACGCGGAAAAGAGTGGTCTTGCCGGCGCCGTTGACGCCGACAATGCCCACTTTGTCGTTTTTTCCGGTCTGAAACTGCGCGCCGTCGTATATGACTTCCGTCCCGAACGACAGGTGCATGTCCACTCCTCTCATAAAATTCTCCCGTGGCGCAAAAACGGACGTATGTGCATATGCGCATACGTCCGCCCCTTCGTACGCCGATTAAAGATCGAGAAATATTCCGCTTATCATGATCGCGGCCATGCACAGCGGCGCGACATAGCGGATCATGACGCGGTAATAGCGTCTGTACCAGCTTCTGCGCATGCCTATCTCGTCCATAAGCCCGTTCGTGTCCGTAAAGAATCCGGCGATTATGCACGTGCCTATGGCCACCAGCGGCATGAGTATGCTGTTTGAAAAATAGTCGAAGATCGTGAGGATATCCATATCCCCTATTTTTATCATGCTCAGCGGGCCGAAGCCGAGCGACGACAGCGAGCCGAGCACGAGCATTATGCCGAACACTATAATGCATGCGGTGCGCCGTGACAGACGGCAGTTCTCGCGCAGGACGGCGACTATGGCCTCGACGAGAGAAATGGACGACGTCAGCGCCGCGAAGAACACGAGAAGGAAGAACACCGCGCCTATCCACCGTCCGCCCGGAATCTCGGCGAACACGGCGGGCAGCTGCACGAACATCAGCGACGGACCCGACTGCGCCGCGGCCGTTTCGGGGTCGGGCGAGAAGGCGAAAATCGAGGGTATGACGATAAGCGCGGCGACTATGGCGAAGCAGGTGTCGCATATAGAGATCTGCCGCGCCGCGCCCGAAATGCTCGCGTCCTTTTTCATGTACGAGCCGTACGTGATCATTATGCCCATGGCCAGCGACATGGAATAGAACAGCTGTCCCAGCGCCGCGAGCAGCGTTTCGTAAGTGAAATCGCCGAAGTCGGGCACGAACAGTTTGAGCACGCCGTCCGCAGCGCCCGGCTGCACGCAGACGTATATCATGAGGAATACGGCGATGATTGCGAGCAGCGGCATAAGCAACTTGCTTATGCGCTCGATGCCTTTCTGCACTCCGAACACGACGACGAGCACTGTCAGCAGAGCAAAGACGAGGAACGATACCAGCGGCTGCCACGGGTTCGCGGTAAACGTCGCGAAAAACTCGCCCGACGTTACGAGATCGGCGTTTTCTCCGACAAGCAGCGCGTCGCCGGACACGAAGCCCGCCATATACCGCACCACCCAGCCGCCTATGACGCTGTAATAAGGCACGATTATAATGGGCACGGCAAGGCATACGAAACCGAACCATTTGCATTTTTTGTTCAGATCCGCGAACGCGCCTATGATACCCTTACCTGTTTTGCGCCCTATGGCGATTTCGAGTACGAGCAGGCAGAATCCGAACGTGACGGCCAGCAGTATATAGCACAGCAAAAACATCCCGCCGCCGTATTTGGCCGCGAGATACGGAAACCGCCAGAGATTGCCCAGTCCGACGGCAGAACCTGCCGCAGCGAGCACGAAACCTATTTTGGAAGAAAAGCCTTTATGCTTCTTCGTTTCCGCTCCCGCGGGAGCGCCGCCTTCCGGCGCGTTTTCTTCCGTCGCCGGAGCGGTGTTGTCCTCCTTCATTCATCCTCCGTACGAGCGGCGTATATTGCATGCGCTCCGCCCGTGTATATTGTACCCCATATAGAGAGTTTTGTCAATACGAATACGTAAAATCCCGGATTTCCGTTTATCTGCCCGTAATCGCCGTATAGCATTCGGGACGGCGGTCGCGGAACAGCCCCCATTCCAGACGAGCGGCGTCAAAAGCGTCGAGATCGTATTCGGCGAACAGCGTCGTTTCCTCGTCGCGGCCGGCGGAAGCGATTATGCCGCCCGTATTGTCCGTCATGAACGACGAGCCGTAGAACGAGAGCTCGCTGCTCTGACCGCCGTTTTCGGCGCACGGCGACACTTTTTCGGTACCGATGCGGTTAGCCGCAACGACGGGCATGCAGTTGGCCGCCGAATGCCCCTGCATGACGCGGCGCCAGTGCTCCGCGCTGTCGGTGCCGAGTACTGGCTCGGAGCCTATCGCCGTGGGATAGAGTATTATCTCCGCGCCGGCGAGCGCCAGGCAGCGCGCCGTTTCGGGGAACCACTGATCCCAGCATATCCCCACGCCCACCCTGCCGAATGAAGCGGCGAAGGTCACGAAACCGGTATTGCCGGGCGCGAAATAAAATTTCTCCTGATAATAATGATCGTCGGGAATATGCGTTTTGCGGTACACGCCCTTCACCTCTCCGCCCTCGACGAAGGCGACGGAATTGTACAGGCTGCTGCCGTCGCGCTCGTAGAAGCTGACGACCGCGGCGACGTCCGTCTTCGCCGTGAGCGCTTCGAAACGCCGCACCGCCGCGTTCTCCTCCGTACGCTCGGCGTACGCGTAATACTCGTAGCGGCGTTCCTGGCAGAAATACCGCCGTTCGAACAGTTCGGGCAGCAGCACGAGGCGCGCCCCGCTATTCGCCGCGTCGGCCGCGAACGCCTCCGCCTTGTCTATGTTCTCTTTTCTGTCCGCGGAGCAGCGCATCTGTACGCACGCGGTCTTTACCTTTCTCATATCGCCTCCGGAATCTGCTGGGTTATGCAGTGCACGTTGCCGCCGCCCACGATGATGGCGCGCGCCGCAACGGGCAGTATTTCGCGGCCGAGGAACGCTTCGGCAAGCACTTCCGCCGCCGCGCCGTCGTTTTCGTCGCCGAAAGCCGGCACAATCACGCCGCCGTTGGTGACGTAAAAATTCACGTATGACGCCGCCAGCCTCTCGCCGGGAACGCGCACGGCCTCGCCCGGCTCGTACACGAAACCTGCGGCGTCGCGCTCCGTTATGCGCACGGCCTCGCGCGGCAGAAGGAGCTTCCTCACCTTTATGCCCCGCCCCGCCGCGTCGGTAACGCTTCCGAGATATTCGGCGTCCGCGCGCAGGCGATCGTAGTCGGGCGAATCCGGATCGTCCGTCCATGCCAGCACGACCTCTCCCGGCGCCGTGAACGCGCACACGTTGTCCACGTGTCCGTCCGTTTCGTCGCCGTATATGCCGTACGGCAGCCACAGCACTTTTTCCGCGCCGAGAAAAGCACACAGCTTCTTCTCTATCTCCGCTTTGGTCAGACCGGGATTGCGGCCGGGCGACAGCAGGCATTCCTCTGTCACGAGCAGCGTGCCCTCGCCGTCCGAGTGCACCGAACCGCCCTCGCACACGAAGGGACGGGCGTCCGTACGCGGCAGTCCCAGTTTCGCGCACACGAACGCCGCGAACGCGTCGTCCTTCGCCCACGAGGCGTACAGCCCGTTGCTTTCGCCGCCCCATGCGTTGAACTTCCAGTCCACGCCGCGCACTTCCCCGCC
>ULSO01019408.1_pt1 | contig 26355 bp, 26 predicted proteins | sample 1956701 | NCBI WGS metagenome assembly ULSO01 (sample SAMEA4835708, study PRJEB28245) | human gut metagenome | biome: gut microbiome; material: fecal sample | place: Denmark | collected 2008 | reverse complement strand
AAAATGTTAAATATAAATGTTAAATATTATTTTTAAAAACAACACTATTTGTGATATAATAAAAAAGTTGATGGAGGAAAATATGAAAAACTATGATGTAGTAATTGTTGGCGCCGGCCCTGCAGGACTGTTTACTGCATACGAACTTATTTCAAAAAATAAAAATATCAAAATTTGTTTAATCGACCAAGGCAAAAAAGCGGAACATAGAACTTGCCCAATGAAAGAAGGACACAAATGTGCAAACTGCAATCCTTGTCAAATTTTATCAGGCTTTGGTGGAGCCGGAACTTTCAGTGATGGCAAACTCAACTTCATTCCAAAACTTGGAAAAAGTGACTTGTTTAAATATATGTCAGAAAGCGAAGCATACAAGATTATTGATGACACTGAAGAAATTTTCAACAAATTTGGAATGGACGCAGAAGTATATCCAAAAAACACCGAAAAAAGTGAAGAAATCAAAAGAGAAGTCACCTTAAAGGGCGCCAGACTTCTTCTTATCAAACAAAAACATCTTGGTTCTGACATGCTGCCAAAACACATTGAAAACTTCACCAATTATCTTGAAGAAAACGGAGTTGACATAATTGAATCTGGCAGAGTGGTTGACATAGACCAAGATGAAAAGAATATGAATATCATCTCTTACGTTAAAGACAACAAAGACGAAACACTTAAATCAAAATTCGTAGTCGTTGCCCCTGGCAGAACTGGTGCAGGTTGGCTTCAAGGACTTTTGGACAAACACAACATTCCTTACAATTCTCAAAGCATCGAAATTGGTGTCAGAGTTGAAGTGAGAAAAGAAGTTTTGCAAAAAATAACCGATGTGATCTACGACCCAACCATTTTCATCAAGACAAAGACATATGGTGACGAAATCAGGACTTTCTGCACCAACCCTGGCGGATTTGTTGCAAAAGAAAACTATTATGGCTATATATGTGTCAATGGGCACGCTCTTAAACACACAAAATCAAACAACTCAAACTTTGCTTTCATTTCCAAAGTAACTCTGACTCAGCCTGTCACAAACACAAGACAATATGGTGAATCCATTGCAAGAATTGCAAATGTGCTTGGAGACAACAAGCCTATCATCCAAACTTTGAGAGATTTAAGAAATGGAAGAAGAAGTGAATGGCACAGAATCAATAAGGGCTTCATCGAGCCGACACTCAAAGATTGTGTCGCTGGAGATTTGGCATTGGTACTTCCATACAGAATCATAACAAACATACTTGAAGGTTTGGAAGAATTGGACAAAATCATTCCTGGTGTAAACAACGATGAAACATTGTTATATGGTCCAGAAATCAAATTTTTCTCAAATGAAATCGAAACTGACAACAAATTTAAAGTTAAAGACAAAAATTTGTATTTCATTGGAGATGGAGCAGGAAAAGCTGGAAACATTGTTGTCGCTGCAGCAACTGGACTTATTTCCGCAAGAGATATCTTAGAAAAAATACAAGAAAAATAATTTCTTGTATTTTTTTCTAATCTAAGCAATTTAGCATTTTATTTTCTATTATATTCCGTAAATCTTTCAACTTTCATATGAAGACCATATTTTTCACGCAATTTTGCAATGTCTTTCATCATTTCTGATTTATGATGCAAATCCAAACAACTTTCATCTTTCCATTTGTCTATCAAGAGCACCGTTTCTGGATCATCATACGGAAAAAAGTATTCATATTTTTCATTCCCAACTTCTTTTCTGATTCTGTCAACAAGTCCACTTAAAACCATCTCTTCGGCAAATTTTTTTGCACTTCCATTTTTTCCTGTGTAGTAAATATTGATAATCAAACTCATATTTCCTCCCTATTTTTCAATTTGTCATATATGTCATACCAACTGTAAACCCTAGTAAGATTTTTATCTCTCAAATCTTGGTTGTATCTTTCATCAAAACAAAAAACTTTAAATTCTCTGACAATCTCTTTAATTACTCTCGGGTTATCTTCGATCATGATATCAATTTTATTATCTCTAAGTGCGTCTAGTTTTGACCCTATATTGAAGACCAATTTGTCATAAACTATTTTGTATTTCTTTAACCATTTAACAACAATCTTCTTCATTTTTTCAATTGAAATGTCGCAATACGACAAGTCGCTAATCCTGTTTGTGATTATGTAAATCTCCACACCCTCAAATTTTAGTCGATTCAAAACTTCAGAGACAAATCTTCTTGATGGTTCTTTGATGTAATCATATATTGCTTTCCCCCCAAAAATTGCAATCTTCTTCGTTGTTTGCGTCAAAAATTTGATCGCTTCCATAACCATTAGGTTTGTCCAAATGATGACCTGTTTTTGTCAAATAATATTTGCTGCCATAGTCCAATTCAAATTGTTCAATATCTGTAAGAACTCCATCAATATCAACACCCAATCTCATAATCATTCCTTTTAATTTTCAAATCAAAACAATGATTTTATACAAATTATCCAATATCAAAAATTATAAATCAATTTTTTCAATAAATTCTTCGTTCTCATCTCTATTAACTTTAAGGACAAAGCTAAATTTATCAACTTCTGTACATAAATAAAAATCTCTTTCGGGAAAAACAGATTGTTGCGATTTATCAAAAAATTTTGAACCACTAGAGAATTTTAACTTTTCAATTTCACCGTTTATGTAAGAAACATCATTTTCTTCCAATAAGTCTTTAATGTATCTTGCACAAAGATTGTCTTCTTCCGTTTGCTGGATTGCCTCCAAACCCATACAAACCAAAGAGACTTCTTCAAAATTGTTTTGCTTGATAAATCTTGCTATTGCCTTGGCGTTCACCAAACTTCCAGTAATAATAACATCTGCATTTTTTGCATTTGCTATTCCCTGAGTCCCAGCACTTGTTGTATGCACAACAATCCTATTTGAAAAATCTACATTCTCAATTTGCGAAGGGGAATTGCCATAGTCGAATCCAGGCAAAATCATCCCATGCCTTTCCCCAATCAAAATTAAATTGTTGTTTTCTTTTTTCAAATCATACGCAATTTGTTTGTCTCCAACAGGGATTATTTTCCCTGCCCCATTATTCATCAAATATGCTTCAACAGAAAATGCTCTAAAAACATCAATTATCACAGCACAACCTGTCGCTTGTTTTGCCCCTTCAATCATATGCAAAACTCTTATATTCATAAAGGCTCCTACTTTTAAAAATATTAAATGAGAACAATTTTGGTGAGACAAGTGATATCTAATCTTAACCCTTGTCGATAGGTATGGGGTAGACAAAATTATTTTAATTTTTTAGACTTTTTTTGTTGCAATGTCTATTTTAATTTTTTCCATTAAGTCGGTTTCGGCATTCTTTAGGATATTCCGTAAACTATCTAAAACTGCTTGAAGTTCATTTTCCGTGTTTTTCTTGGCTAAACATCCAATACTAATTTTTTGCAATTCATTCAATAATCTTATTATTTGATCGATTTTTAAAATTATTTCTTCATCAAACAAATATTTATTAATATCTAAAAAGTTCAAATCATTTGTTATTTGTTGTAATCCTAAAACAACATCTCCTTTTCCTATACTCGACAGAACCACTCCAGCAAGATTACTTTTTTGTCCCTGTGGAAAAACCAACTGTGAATTTTTCGCATTTATCATCATCCTAAATTCTGCTAGCATTTCGTATCTTTTCATAATTCCACATAGACCGTTATAAAAATCTATTTTTAAACCCATTAATGCAATATTGTCTGATTTTCTTGCCTGTCGAATTGAAATATAAATTGCAATAATTGCTACTATCAATGCTAATATTGCAATTATGATATTTGCTATTTCCATAATTTCTCCTAAGTAATGATTGAATATATCATAGCATAAATTTCAAAAATTTACAATAAAAAAGAAAAATGTTTTTGAAACTTCTTCCTTTTTTATTTTATTGATTGAATTAATGCGAATATAGTGCGTTTGCAAATAGGGTTGAAAGATCGCCATTTAAATCTGCAAAAACTTTTAAGTCATAGGCAAAAAGAAAAGACATTCTTTCTATTTTTTACGGACCTAGTTTTACTTTACCAACCTTAATATTTTAGTATTAAAGGAATAAGCGACAATATTTTAGCTATATTTTCACACTCAACAAAAATTTAACTGATCAGATTTTCATAAAGCATAATTTCCGTCTTATGAACGAACAATACACCAGTCACATTTGACTTTTCAGCATAATATTATATTACCATATTTTGTTTTTGCTACCTTTTCGACAAAATTTACAAACAAATTTTCAAAAAAAAAGAAGTAGCCACCACTTGTTTTCAAAAAGTCCGATATTTAGGAACTTGTAGCGATTGAAAAAGTTAAACAATAAAAAACATTTGAACTCTTTGAGTTTTAGTATTGTTTGAATATGGCGGAGATGGTGGGATTCGAACCCACGTGCCGATTTCTCGACAACCGCATTTCGAGTGCGGCTCAGTGCGACCTCTTTGATACATCTCCAAATCTCTCTTATTATAATCAAATCCATGTTTTTTCGCAACGATAATGATTAAATATTTTTTAAAATTAATTTGTAAAATATTGAAAAATATTTGTCGTTTTTAAAGTTTCGTGATATAATATGTCGGTAAAAGATTAAAAATGAAGGAAGGTTGCGTTTTATGGAAGATAACAAAGAAGTTCAAAGAATTATCAAATTAACTTTAATAAGACTTGGAATTAAATGCGATTTGGTTGGATTTTCTTATCTTGTTCATGCAGTTGAAGTTGCGATTGAACAACCTATGCTTGTTTACAACTTGAAAAAACTTTTTGCAATAGTCGCAAAAAAATGTAATGTCGAGAACCCTTTCAGAGTGGAAGCAAACATTCAAAATGCAATTGCTTTAACATTCAACACAAAAGGATTTTCATCAATTAACGAGTTATACGGCATGGAAGTTTTTAAACCAAATTACAAGCCAACAACCGCAGAAATAATCAAACTGGTCGCTGAATATTATAATTTGGGGCTGTATAAAAACGTTATATAATTATATTTTGCATATTAAAAAAGGAATGTCACATAATTCGTACATTCTTTTTTAAATTTTTTATAATTTTTCTTGACTTTTTGATATTGTCATGATAAACTATTAGAGCATTCGCAGGTGTAGTTCAGTGGTAGAACACTAGCCTTCCAAGCTGGTTGCGAGGGTCCGATTCCCTTCACCTGCTCCAATCTGCTTCCATAGCTCAGCTGGATAGAGCAATGCCCTTCTAAGGCAGAGGTCGAAGGTTCGAATCCTTCTGGGAGCACCATGTGGTGGTCGTAGTTCAGTTGGCAGAACGCCAGATTGTGGCTCTGGAGGTCAAGGGTTCGACCCCCTTCGATCACCCCATATAAACTTCCGCAAAAGCGGACGATGGGGTGTCGCCAAGCGGTAAGGCATTGGACTCTGACTCCAACATTGCGTAGGTTCGAATCCTACCACCCCAGCCAATAACTATGAACACATAGGGGTGTCGCCAAGCGGTAAGGCACAAGACTTTGACTCTTGCATGCGTAGGTTCAAATCCTGCCACCCCTGCCAATTCTTGTCAAACGAAAAGAATGTTTGGCAGGATTAAGAAAACAAAGTTTTCTTGTGAAATTCACATTTCACTGAACCTACTTATCGTAGGCTCGACCAAAGCATGAGGGCAAATGTGGTCGGCGGTTGACTGTCCAAAAGTAAACTTTTCGTCAACCTAAGCAAATCCTGCCACCCCTGCCAATCCACACAGAGTGGAAAAAGAAAATTGAATATGGTTCGCTAGCTCAGTTGGTAGAGCACAAGACTTTTAATCTTGGGGTCCGGAGTTCGAGCCTCCGGCGAGCCACCAATCAAAAAAAAGAACTTACAATTTGTGTAAGTTCTTTTTTATAAATTACTCAGTCACATTTTCACTATCATTCAAATCTTTTTGTCTGTTTCTCTTCTCTTTGCATAAATGATAAATTTGATTTATTCCAAACATAACCGGAACGGTCAATATCACAGTCAACCAAGACATATACCACATCAAATCAAATGCGGTGTTGATTTTCCAATACCATATTGTCAAAGCATCAATACCAACAAATATCAGAACAAAAAGACTTGCCCAAAGAATGTTCCACGCACCAATTTTCATGTCCTTGTCAAGCACATAAAACAAAGCAATTGACAATGTGACTCCACTTTCAATCATATAGATTGCTTTGCAAACACCATTGACATCAAGAGCATTCACATAGACATTAGGATTGAACAAACCAAGCACTATAGGTGCAAGTGATGTCAAAATGAAGACACTTCGAAGTTCTCTCCCCGCAAATTTACTGCTGTTGAAAGTTGCAAACAAACTGAGGATACACAAAACAGTTATGAAACCAAATTTCAAATCAGAACTTGGCGTTTCTGCGTCTTGATAAAACGCTGCGTTGCAAAAAAATCTGATAACCTCTAATGCCAGAAAAACAACACTGAGAGCAATTAAAAATTTCTTACAATTTTTACACTTATAAATTTTAAATCCAGTAAAAACAATTATTGGAACAAAGATGCTTATCAAAACTAAAAACAAACTATCAAACATTTTGCAACCTCTCTACATTTTCTTCATTATTAATTGTTTTTTCAATTTTCTTTTTCCCGCGCCTTGAACATAATTCAATGATACCATACACAGCAAAATATGCCACAAAAACTGCAATTAACATTATGCATATTCCAACACCAAAACCAGAGACATTATATAAGAAACCTAAATAAGGGTCTCCCGGAGCAAAAACAGAGATTGAACCACCGATCAGCAAACTGATGCAACTGGCGATAAGTATGTAGCCACCCACAGCCAAAAATTGTCCATAGAATTTTTTAAATTCAAATTTATAAAGTTTTGCAGTTAAAAGATAAATTGCAACAGCAAGCATTGAACCATGATAAATATAACTATGAACTTGTATGATGGACATATTATATTTCCACTGAATTGAAGCAAACATTACAAATGCCAAAATGCTTGGAATAATTGAAAATCCTTTAGCCACATCGGAAAACCTGTTTTGTTTGAAACAGAAAAGTGGATATGCATACATAACCATAGAACAAAAAACAATTGGATATCTGTTTGGATAAAATGCTCCATCTCTTCCAATCAAATAGAAAATCTTTGCAATTTCAAGTGCAACCAAAAGAAAAAACACAATCCTGATAGGCCACAACTTGGCTTTTTCACTCTTGTTTTTCAAAAGTAATGTATTTAAAGTTACAAAAGCAATAATGATTACAAATGTTATAATCATAGGAATTATTAAATTCTTAAGCAGTTTGTCCATTTCTTTCTCCTTGAAATTATTATAACAATATAGAGCAAAAACTCAAACAAATTCTAAAACTATTTTGTGAAAAGTTGTAAAAAGTATTAGTTTATGATATCATTTATTTATGCGGATATGGTGGAATGGCAGACACGCTGGATTTAGGTTCCAGTCCGAAAGGGTGCAGGTTCAACTCCTGTTATCCGCACCATTTAACTTATTATTGTAAAACAAATGAAAAAATATGGAGAACTTATGAAAAAAATTTCTTTTGCTGGCCGCGAATGGAATGAAGACTACGCATTTTTTGGAGAGCAATTTTCTTTTGTAATTGATGGAGCGACATCACTTACGCCAGAAAAATTTTCAAATGAAGAAACTGATGCAAAATGGTTTTCTTTGCAATTCGGAAAATTTCTGGAAAAGGAACTGAAACATGAAGATTTGTCAATTTCTGAAATCGTGAAAAAAGGTATCATAAAAATTGCAAAAGATTTTAAAAAATTATCTGGAAAACACGACGTAATTGACATGCCAAGTGCAGCAATCGCAATTGTAAGACAAAAACAAAACAAACTTGAATATTTTGTTTTGGGAGATTGCGGTTTTTTGTTTAGGCATAAAAATTCTGTTAAAGATTTCACAACCAATAAACTTTCAAAATTGGACAAGATAAACATCGACACTATGGTCAAGATTGCAAAAGAAAAAAATATTGATGTGATTCAAGCAAGGAAATTTGTTGATGATGACATCTTAAAGAAAAGATTGTCAAAAAACACAAAAAACGGATACTGGATATTATGCGACAGCATTGAGGCCTGTGACCACGCATTGCAAGGAGAATTAAGCATAGAAAGCGGAGATGAAATCTTGCTCTACTCAGACGGTTTCAGTCAACTTTGGGACACTCTCGACCTTTTCAAAAAAAAGCAAATTTTTCAGCAACTTGACAATGGACAAACATTGGTGGATTTGTTTAATTTGCTGCATAAAACACAAAAAGAAGATTCTGGTTGCAACAAATTCCCAAGAACAAAAATTCATGATGATTCAAGTGCTGTTTACTTCAAAATCTAAAAAAAGAAGGCTTCCCTTCTTTTTATTTTATCTTTTTGCTGTAATAATTGTAATTTGTCTTGAATCTTTCAACATAATTTTTGGTTTCTTCAAATGGAATATCTTTCAATGTTGAACCGTCATCACTATACTTTTCATCATTAAGCCAATTTGTCACATTAGTAGGCCCCGCATTGTATGCCGCTAGTGCAGTTTCAAGAATTTCAAACTTATCAATCAACTTTGAGATATAATATGTCCCAAACATAATGTTGTCATCAGGATTTTGCAAATCATATTCTTCATCGGTGCCAATTTCTTTCGCAAGTCCTTGAGCAGTCGAAGGCATGACTTGCATAAGCCCAACTGCTCCTTTTGATGACAATGCGTTTTTGTTGAAATGGCTCTCCACATTGATAAGTGAAAACACAACCGCTTGGTCAACATCATAAATTTCGCAAGCATTTTCTATTTCACCTTGAAACTTGATCGGAAAAATGTAACCATAGACACAATTGACTCCAAAAACAGCCAAAAAGACAAATGATAGGCAAAAAAAGATAGAGAAAAACCACTTCATAACGCTATTTTATGAAAAAGAAGCATTATTATGCTTCTTTGTTTTTGTATGAACTTTATTTTCCTAACATCACAACTTGAACAAATTTATTTTTCCATTTCTCTCTGTGTAGCAATAAAACCCGTCAAAATTGTTCAGTCCTGTTCGTGCTATAAGAGATTGAACTTTGGAATAATAATCGCTCAAGAATTTAACCGAGATTCCACATGCTCTGCCAATGCTCTGAGGTGTGTTTATGATTGCCACAGGAACATTGTTTGCCCTAAGCAAATTTGCAAAGTTTAGTGTTGCAAATCTTGATTTGAAAACAGCAAGAGTGTAATTCACAGCACCTCCTTATGCACAAATTCTCCCCTTATTTATTATATTGTTAATACATCTAATTTGTTTAAAAGAGGGTTGTAATGATTTATTTAGATAATTCTGCATCAAGTTTAATAAAACCAAAGTCTGTCCAAAAGGCTGTTTTAAGTGCACTGATCGAATATTCTGCAAATCCAGGCAGAAGCGGACACAAGCAAGCATTAAAAACCGCCATGATGGTGGAAAATGTCAGAACAACAGTTGCCAATCATGTCGGAACAACAGCAGAAAATGTCATCTTCACATTGAATTGCACCGATGCTCTCAACCTTGCAATTTTGGGAAGTTTTCAGCCTGATGGTCATGTCATCTGCACAGTCAACGAACATAACTCTGTGTTGCGCCCACTGGAGCATTTGAGACAATGCTCTCCATCTTTTTCATATTCAGTCGCAAAACAATCAGGCAAATTGGGAATAACTTGGCAGGATATTGAAAACCAAATCACAGACAAAACATATCTGGTTGTCTGCAACCACATATCCAACGTCAATGGTGATGTTGCGGACATTGAAGAAATTGGAAAAAACTTGAAAGATAGAAACATTCTGTTTCTGGTTGACGGCGCACAAGGCGGCGGACATTTTATCTATGATATGCAAAAAATGAACATTTCAATGCTTTCTCTTGCACCCCATAAAGGTTTCTATGGCCCTCAAGGCGTTGGATGTCTTGCACTGAACGGAAATGTCGATTTGCAACCAATTCGCTTTGGCGGAACAGGAACAAATTCACTGGAACTCGTTCAACCAAATTCTGCTCCCGAGCGTTTTGAAAGCGGAACAATAAATACTCCAGCAATTTTGGGATTTGGTGAAGGCGTCAGATTTGTTGAAGAGAACTTTAAATTCATTCAAGAAAAAATGGAAGATTTGACAACCTATCTTCACTATGAACTTTCAAAACTTCCGATTGAGGTTTACACAAAAACTGAGAACACAAATGGAGTTTTTGCTTTCAATGTTCCAGATGTGGATTCAACAAAAGTGGCAAACTATTTGAATGAAAAATGGGGAATTTGCGTCCGAAGCGGATATCACTGTGCTCCACTGAAGCATAAATCTTTGGGAACGCTTGACCAAGGTGCAGTCAGAGTTTCATTATCGTTTTTCAATACCTATCAAGAAATTGAAAAATTGGTTATGGCAATAAAGACTTTTCTAAGACACACAAAAAAATAAAAGAGATGCAATTCACATCTCTTATTTTTTCTTATTCAAAATCGTTTCGTCAAAGGCATATCTGTCAGAGATTTTGATTTCGTTCGAGCAATTGAGCAGTCCTCTTCCTTCAATCTTCTTTTCAACCATTCTCAAGTCATTGACAACAGAAATTCCGTCTTTAACACCCCTGATTGCACAATTTTGCAAAGAAGTGTTGTGCGTCATTGAAAGATGACCTTCAACTGAACAAGAGTCCAACCTTGCCTCTCCGGACAAAACAACATCACCATTGATTTGACAATCACAAATCATGCTGCCACCAAACACTGTGGTAATTGTCCTTGGCATGACTTTTGATGAAATGATTGCTCCGCTGTTTCCAACTCTAACAGAGTGAAACAACATTGAATCTTCAACATAACCATTTCCACCTATATAGCAATCAGGTCCAACAATAGATTTGGAATCTACCCAACTTTCATCTTCTTGTGAAAGTGCACCTTCAACGATATATCCACCTTTTTCGCCCTTTTTAATCAGTCCATGCGGATTGTTGATATCTCTGTTGGCAACAATTCTATAAAACTTGAGAATCTTTCCATTGCCACAATCAATTGATCTAACATCTTTCAAATCATAAACAAACTTAAGCCCCTGCATTTTTCCCTCGCTTTGTAATATATTAACATCACAAAAAGGAGTTGTCAACAGCAAAATAAAAAAAAGAAACAGAAAATTTGTTTCTTTTTATGGTTTGAGATAAATGAATCTTTTGCAATGCTCGCAAGTTATGACGCCTTTTTCCTTAAGACGAGAAATTGCAACTTTTGGAAGTTCCATACGACATCTTCCGCAGAAATTTCCACCTTCAAGAGGAACAATGACTGGAAAGATGTTGTCATTTCTCTTCTTTTTGTATTCTGCCATAATTTCTGGATCAACAGCTTTTTCAAGCACAGCCAATTCTTTTTTGATTCTCTCTTTTTCAGGTTCATATGCTTTTGTTTCTTCATCAATCTTTTGCTTGCAAATGCTATATTGCGCCCTTGCTTCATCATAAAGTTTTTTTGTCTTGTTGAATTCAGAAAGAATATGATTGATATTTTCTGCACTTTTTTGCAACATCTTCTCAAGCACATTCAAATTTGATAAGATTTTTGATTTCAAAGCATTAATCTTGTCAATTTCTTCAAAAGACATATCTTCAATTTTGCTTGAAAGCATTTCTTCCGATTTTGTCTTGTTGACATTATATTTTTCTTTCAAATCAGCAATTTCAGCAATAAGTTTTTCCGCTTCCGCTTCAAGTTCTGCTGACTTGTTTTGTGATTTTTTTGCAACAGCCGTAAGTTCGTTTGCTTTTTTTCTGTATGGACTGTTTGAAATTTTTTGCTCTACCTTAAACAACTCTTCGTCCATTTTTTGATATTTCAATAAACTATCTATATTCATCAGTCACTCCATTTCAATAATGATTTTACGCTCTTTCTAACTTTACCATTATTCCACAAAATCTGCAAGTCTTTTGCTGCGATTTGGATGTTTAAGTTTTCTAAGAGCTTTTGCTTCAATCTGTCTGATACGCTCTCTTGTGACAGAAAATTCCTTTCCAACCTCTTCCAATGTCTTTTGTCTTCCGTCCAAAAGCCCATATCTCTGTCTGATGACTTCTTGTTCTCTTGGGGTCAAAGTGTCAATGACAGCAAGTAGTTGCTCTCTAAGCAAAGTTTGTGTTGCACTTTCAATTGGAGATTTTGCTGATTCATCAACAATCACATCAGCCATTTTTCCGTCATCTTCTTCACCCATAGGTGTTTCCAAAGAAATAGGATCTTGAGCCGTTCTCTGAATTTCCATAACTTTTGCAACAGACATATCCATTTCTTTTGCAATCTCTTCAATTGTTGGTTCTCTTCCAAGTCTTTGCATCAACACTCTTGAAACCTTGACATACTTGTTAATGGTTTCAACCATATGGACAGGAATTCTTATTGTTCTTGATTGGTCAGCCATAGCACGAGTAATCGCCTGTCTGATCCACCAAGTTGCATAAGTGGAAAATTTGAAACCTTTTGTATAGTCAAACTTGTCCACAGCTCTAAGCAGTCCCATGTTTCCTTCTTGGATTAGGTCAAGAAAAGACATAGATGTTTTTCCAACATATTTCTTTGCAACACTGACAACCAAACGAAGGTTAGATTCGCACAAAACAGATTTTGCATATTGGTCACCCTGCATAACTCTCTTAGCCAAGTCTTTTTCTTCTTCTGCAGTAAGCAATGGAACTTTGCCTATGTCTTTCAAATACATCTTAACAGGGTCATCAACACTTGCAGACATAACCAAATCAGAGAAGTTGTCTTTATATAAATCATCGTCATTACTTTTGATGATTTTAACTCCTCTTTTTTTCAACAATTCCAAAAACTTTTCAACATTGGTGGCATTTTCACCAACTTTCAAAAGGGCGAAATAGACATCGTCCTCATTGATTGAATTTTTCTTCATAGCAAGTGCTTGCAATTTTTCATAAACCAATTTAATTTTCGCACTCTCTTGTTTATCTTCTGACATTGAATTCCTCCAAACTTTTATTTTTTAACTGAATTGCTGTTTTGCCAAGCATTTTCGCAATTTCCGCCCTTCGAGTTAAATCTTCACAATTTTTATATTCTTCATTCAACTCTTCTTGTTTTTTTCTCAGTTTCTGCTCAGCAATCTTCCAAAGACATTCTTTGAAATACCGCTCAGCATCATTTTCAAACTCAGAAAAGTTGAAATTGACAATATCCATCAAAAGCGCATCGTCACTGGCGTTTTCGTCATCAAAAATGGCCGATAATGGAAGATTTTTATTTATTATTTCCAAATACTTCTCAAAACCTTCCAAAAGTTTTTGATAATCTATTCTCTCATCAACATAACCCTTCTTGTGCAGAAGTGATGCAAGAATAAACTTGACAGCCTTTTCATCTCCCTTCTCCACAACCGGTGGAGGAGTCGGTTCTTTGATTTTGAAACTAGGTTTTGTCGTTTCGATGTTTATATCCCTTCTCAAAATATCCAAAGGTATTTTTGTCAAGTCTCTAACTTTTTCAAGATAAGGTTCAAACAAAGTTGCACTGCCAAGTTTTCTTATCTGTCCCAAAACTTCTTTGACAAACTTTCCTTTTTGCTCAGCATTTTCAAGATCATATTTTGACTGGCAATATTCAATCAAGAAGTCCATATATGGCATTGCATTGTCAATCATCTCTTGCAATTTTTCTTTGCCAAGATTTTTCAAAATTTCATCAGGGTCCTTCCCGCCAGACAATTTGACAACTCTCAAATTGACATTTTCGTTTCGGAACATATCAATTGCTCTCAAAGTTGCCTTTGTTCCTGCACCATCACCATCAAAACAAAGCACAATGTTTTCGCAATATCTTTTAAGTTCTGTAACATGGTCCTTTGTAAGCGCCGTTCCCATGCAAGCAACTGTTGACTTAAATCCACCTTTGTGCATTGCGACGACGTCCATTTGACCTTCCACCAAGATTATCTTATCAAGCAAATGTTGTTGCTTTAGAGCCTTCAAAAATTGAATTCCAAAAACAACACGACCTTTTTGAAAAACAATTGTGTCCGCAGTGTTCAGATATTTGGCAAAATCTGTCTGTTCCAATGCCCTTGCACTGAATCCAATGCACTCATTAAACGAATTGAAAATTGGAAAAACCAATCTGTTTGCAATGACGTCATAAACCCTGTTGTTCTTTTTTGCACAAATTCCAGCGGCAAGCAATTCATTCTCAGTGAAGCCTTTTGATTTCAAATAATCAACAATTTCGTTCCAACCTTTTGAATAACCAATTTTGAAATCTTCCAGTTCTCTTCTCGTCAGTTTTCTCATCTTTATGTAATCTTGTGCAACTTTTGCATCTTTGCCATACAAATTTTCTTGATAATGTTTGTAAGCATAGTCCAAAGCCAAAAGCACTCTTTCTTTGAGTTTTTGATCTTGTTTTCTTTTGTCAGAATTTTGAAATTCTGGAATCTCCATTCCAACCCTGTCGGCGAGAATTTTGATAGCGTCCATGAAATCGACATTCTCCATCTTTTCCACAAACTTAATCACATCGCCGGACTCTTTACACCCAAAGCAATGATAAAAGCCTTCCTCATTGTTAATTGAAAATGAAGGTGTTTTTTCATTATGAAAAGGACAACAAGCCCAAAAACTGCGTCCTTTTTGTTCTAATTGGAGATAGTTCGAAGCAATGGAAACAAGGTCATTTTTTCTCTTTAACTCCAACAACCAATCAACAGGAAAACCTCTATTTTGCAAAATTTCACTCCTAAAAATGACTAACTGCTTATATTATACCACAACAAAAGTGATAATTCCTTTAAATTCCTAGAAAATAATTATAAAAAAATGACTAAAATCTTAAATAATTGGCAATAATATATGTTTTTATATGTAAATTACCTATACAACGAACAGAACCAAACTTTTAAATGAAAAAAGAGCAACACTGCTCTTTATTTTTTCAACTCGATTGTGTCCTTTTGTCTTTCTCTTTTTTCATCAATACTGATTGGAGTTCTTCCTCTATAGATATCTTTTCCCACACAAGAGATGCACAAAGGATATCCAGGCAAATTGTTTTGTTTGATGTAATCTTCAACAGAATCAACAAATTCGTTAAATTTTTCATCAGATGTTAGGTCACGAACTGTTCCATCAGGAAATTGCGTCTTGTTTTTAAATGGCAACAAAACTTCTCCAACCTTTGCCACATCGCCTGTGTTGCTCATATATGGGTTAGGGAAAGTCGCCCTAATCAAACGCTTTGTATCTCCCACCAACAATTTTTGTTTGTCAGAAAGAAAAGTGCTTTTTTGAAATCTTGACAACAAATCTAAAATTGTTGCTGGATGAATTGGCATATAAACAAAATAATTTGTCGGATAATTTTGCTTTTTCTCGTCAGTTATCTTTAATGCCCCATTAACCAATTCGATTCTTTCATAGAATTGTTGCAGATTTTTTACATCTTGATTGTCGTAACTTCCGCCCAAATAATTTTTTAAACTGTTTTTAATAACATTGTAATAGTCACCGTATCTTCCCTCTTTGGTGAAAGTTCTTCTAACTTTTTCTTTTGTGCTCTCAAAAAAGGTATCTACCAAATGTTTATCTTCCACAAATTTTTCATTCTTTCTGCTTTCATCGATCAACCTGTTTTCTATGTTGTCTAAACAAAGTTTAACAACAGTCCAAAATTCGTTGTATTGGTCTTCTGAAAAATCTTTATGAATGTGAGACTGATAATTTTTTATATAGTTTTCAAAAATATAATCGTACATCTTTAAAAGAGCAATTTGATGTTTTGTCCCGCCATTGATCTCTGCAGTTTTCTCTTTTCTAATCAAAAATCTGACATCTTTTGAATATGGCAAAAATCCTTCTTGCTTGTATGCTTCAACAACTCCTCTTTTGATTTCTGGAATGGTTTTAAATTTAGGGTTTAGCATATCCAAATAAATAACGTTTCCAAAAACATTTTCAGCCTCTGCAAAAATCAACTTTGCAATAGCCTCACTTACATCATTTGTGTTTTGACAATCAACTTTGCCATTTTCAACAATGTATTCATTCAAAAACTTATTAATAAGGTCAACTGGTTTTTTAATAATCAAATCTTCAGGTTTAACAAAATCAATAATCTCATCTTCATTTGTCAAAATGTAGGACTTTAAAACTGATTTTGCAAAATCTTTCACACTTTTGTAATAACCGGACAAAAATCTTTCATAAAATTCTTCTGCAATCTCTTCTTTTGATCTTTTCAAGTCAAAAGGTTTTTCACTAAACCTCATGACCCACTCTTTAAAGTTTTGGTAAATCTCGTTATCTTGCATCACATCCTCCCCACTGTGCACACACAGTCCAATGTAGATTTTACCATAGTTCGCTTTGCTTTGTCAACACAAGGTCTTAAGCTTTGAATTTAAACAAAAAAACAACCCTTTAAAAGGATTGTTTTTCAGATTAATAAACGTCTTTTTCTTCAACTTTTTGTTTATCTTCAATTTCAACCACCAAGGCTTCTGTTGTAAGAAGTGTTGCAGAAACTGAAGCCGCATTTTGGAGTGCTGATCTTGAAACCTTTGTAGGGTCAAGAATTCCTTTCTTAATCATGTCAACATATTCATTGTTTAATGCATCAAAACCATAGGCAGGCTTTTCAAGGTTCTCATAGATTTTGTTGACAACAACTCCCCCATCAATGCCCGCGTTGCAAGCAATTTGTCTGATTGGTTCTTCCAAAGCTCTAAGAACAATGTTTGCACCTGTCTTTTCATCTCCACTGAGTTCTCCAACCAATTTTCTGATTGCTGGAGTTGTTTTCAAAAGTGCAACTCCGCCTCCAGGAACAACACCTTCTTCTGTTGCTGCTTTTGTTGCTGAAAGAGCATCTTCAATACGAAGTTTCTTTTCTTTCATTTCGACTTCTGTTGCTGCTCCAACTTTGATCACTGCAACACCACCAGAAAGTTTTGCCAGTCTTTCTTGCAACTTTTCTTTGTCATAATCATTTGCTGTAACTTTAATTTGGTCCTTGATTTGTTTGATTCTTGCTTTGATTCTCTCAGGATCTCCAGCCCCTTCAACAATGGTTGTTGTGTCTTTGTCAACTTTAACTGTCTTTGCTCTGCCCAAATTTTCAAGACTTACAGAAGCAAAGTCAACACCAAGTTCTGAAGAAATGAATGTTCCGCCAGTTAAGATTGAAATATCTTCCAACATTGCCTTTCTCTTGTCACCATAACTTGGCGCCTTGACAGCGACAACTGAAAGTGAACCACGAAGTTTGTTTAAAATGAGAGCAGTAAGGGCTTCTCCTTCCACATCATCAGCGATAATCAAAAGTTTTCCGCCAACCTTAACCAACTGCTCCAAAATTGGAAGAATTTCATTCAAATTGGAAATTTTATTGTCAGTAATCAAAATGTATGGATTATCCATTTCCGCAATCATTTTTTCGGTATTTGTGCTCATATAAGGTGAAAGATATCCTCTGTCGAATTGCATACCTTCCACAACAGAAAGTTCTGTTTCCATAGTCTGAGCTTCTTCAACAGTGATAACACCATCATTTCCAACTTTTTCCATTGCTTTTGCAATAAGTTTTCCAACTTCTTCATCTCCAGCAGATATGCTTGCAACCTGCTCAATGTCTTTTGAACTTGAAACTGGTTTTGAAAGTTTTTTCAATTCTTCAACTGCAACATCAACTGCCTTAAAAATCCCTTTCTTCAAGATGATTGGATTTGCCCCAGCAGTGAAGTTTTTGAGTCCTTCACGAATGATTGCCTGTGCCAAAACACAAGCTGTTGTTGTCCCATCACCTGCAACATCATTGGTCTTAACAGAAACTTCTCTGATAAGTTCCGCCCCCAAATTTTCAAATGGGTCAGAAAGTTCAATCTCTTTTGCAATTGTGACGCCATCGTTTGTAATCAGTGGCAAAGCATATTTCTTTCCCAAAACGACATTTCTTCCTTTTGGGCCAAGAGTTATTTTGACAGTGTCAGCAAGTTTGTTGACGCCTGATTCCAAACTTTTTCTCGCTTGTTCGCCTTGTAAAATCATTTTTGACATAATTTACCCCTCCTATTTCTCCAAAATGGCCAAAATGTCAGATTGCTTAAGGACGATATATTTCTTCCCTTCAAAACTGCATTCTGTTCCACTATATTTAGTATATAAAACTTCCTGCCCAACTTTAACCTGCATTTTCACTTCTTTGCCATCAACCATTCCACCTTCTCCAACGGCAACAACAGTTGCGATTTGAGATTTCTCTTGTGAAGCAGTAGGCAAAATAATCCCACTTTGTGTTTCTTTTTCAGCTTCTTTTGGAAGCAAAACGACTCTATCAAAAATTGGTTTTAATTTCATAATAAACCGCCTCCTTTAACATAAATAGTATAGTTTTCTGCACAAAAAAAGTAAAGTTTTTATGCCATTAAAAAAGGAAACTGCAAAAAAATAATGTCGAAACACACACTCCAACCACAGTTTCCATCATTCAGTTTTCAATTGGTTTAAATCAATGTTTTGCGTGAGAATTCACAAAATCACAAATTACATCAACAACTTTATCATTCCCAATTGAGCAGTCCAAACACAAGTCATAGTTTTCTTTTTTACCCCACTCTTGATTGGTTATCAGAGAATAATAATCCGCTCTTGCTCTATCAGATTTTTGGACGTGCTCAGTTGCCGATTTTTCATCATCACCATAAATTTTCATAACGGTTTGAACTTTATATTCCATAGGCGCGTATAAAAAGACCTTGATCAAATTTGGGTTATCCCTCAAAATATAATCACTTGCTCTTCCGACAATCACACAAGACCTTTTGTCTGCAATTTCTCTAATAACCTCGGATTGAGCAATGATACTTTCCTTGTTTGCATCTAATGACAAAAACAACGAATAAATCTCATCATCTACATTTTGTCCAACCAAATTATATTTCTCACCGTCATATTCTTTTGCACCTTCTGCAATCAATTCCTTATCAAAGAAATCAATGCCAAGTCTTTGTGCAACAAGCCTTCCAATTTGTTTGCCATTTGTTCCATGTTGTCTAGATATAGAAACAATCAAATTCATAGATGGTTTCACATTCTCAGTGATAACAGAAATTTTCTTTTTATAGACTCTGATTAAAAACACTAAAGAAACAACCGATGTCAAAATTTCTGCAATTGGGAAAGTCCACCAAACAATATTCTCAACGTTCGCAGATAGAGTGAACAGATAAGCAACAGGAAAGACAAAAACAGCCAATCTTAATAAAGAGATTACAAGCGGTTTTGTCGCATATCCCAGAGCCTGCAAAATGCCTTGGACAGCAACAGAAAATCCCATAAAAATGTAACCAATGCTAGAAATTCTTAAAGCGACCGTACAAATTGAAATTATTTCTGTGGTACTCTCTCCGGTCAAACCAAAAAGCTTAGATAACGGATTGGCTAACGCTTCAAACAAAACAGTTATAATCAAACAAACAATAACCGAGTCAAATATACCATATTTAATACAATCATCAATTCTTTTTTTGTCACGCATTCCGTAGTTAAATGATAAAATAGAAATTATTGTATTTGACAAACCAAAAGCAGCAAATAAAGCAATCTGCTGAATTTTATAATAAATCCCAAAAGCACCAACCAAAACAGTTGCATCTGCATCTGCAAGGTTTAAAATTGCATTCATGCCGGCCATCATTACAGCGAGTAATGCTTGCATAAGAGCCGCAGAAATACCTATTTTGTAAATTTCTTTTATAACTGACCAACTAGGCTTAAGATATTTGATATGCCCATTAATTTCTTTATTTTTTGCATAGTGAAAAATCATTGCAATAAACAAAGAAAGAAATTGACCTATAATAGTTGCCCAAGCTGCCCCAGCAACGCCCATTTTGCAAGGAAAAATAAAAACATAATCCAATACGATATTTGCAACAGCACCCGAAATTTGTGCAATGGTAGAATACATTGTCTTACCGGTAGATTGCAAAAATCTTTCATAAACAGCATAACCAATTGACCCCAAAGAGAAGCAAGAACAAATTTGTAAATAAGTTGTGCCCATTTCAATAACTGTTTCATTTCCATTGGCAAACAGTGAAATAAACCACTTTGACCCAAATAAGCCAAAAATCAAAAAGAATAAATAAATGCAAAGACTCAGAAATATGCCATTCCCAGCCACTTTGTTAGCTTTTTCTCCGTTTTTCTCTCCCAAACTTTTGGATAACAATGTGTTTATGCCCACACCTGTTCCAACACCAATTGCAATAATCAATATTTGAATTGGAAACGCAATTGTCAATGCCTGGTTGGCAAGCGCACCCTCTTCTCCCATGTTTGCAACAAAAATGCTGTCAACAACATTGTAAAGCGCCTGCAAAATCATTGAGATAATCATTGGAATACCCATTTTCCAAAAGAGTTTTTTCATAGGTGCAACACCCATTTTATTTTGCTTTACATTTTCCATAATACCTCCAAAAAAATAAGGCGCAAACCCAAAACTGGATTTACGCCTATCGCCACTCGTTTTCTGCAATATTATATCATAAAATCAAAAAAAATGTGCAATAAAAATTAAAAATTTTATCAATTTTTAATAGCATTTTAGAACATAAATTAAACATTATTTGGAGCGAGCGATGGGAATCGAACCCACCTCTCAGGCTTGGGAAGCCCGCATACTACCGATGTACTACGCCCGCAAAAGTCCGAATCAATCGAACTTAATTTTTGTTAATCAATTCATACAAAAGACAATCATGAAATTTGCCATCTTTCAACGAATGTTCTTTCAATGTTCCAACAAATGTTAAACCACATTTCTGAATTGCCCTTGAACTTGCAATGTTTTCTTTGTAGCACTTTGCATACACTTTATGAAGTCCAAGATCTTCAAAAGCAAACTTAGTGAGCCTTTTTAAAGATTCTGTTGCGAAACCCTTCCCCCAATATTGTTTTGAGATCCAACACCCCAGCTCTCCAAACTGATTCTTCTTATCAATTGTAATTGACACATTGCCAATCAATTTGTTCTCATCTTTCAAGTCAACCGCAAAATCAAAACCCGAGCCTTCTTCTCTTTTTCCCGCCTGCGATTTTATCCATTTTTTAGCATCCGATTTGTGATACGGATAAGGCAATGGAATATACTGATTAAATTCCTTATCGTTGCAAATTGAAAATAATGCATCAACATCCGAATTTTTAAAAAATCTGAGTTTGCATCTTTCGGTTTCCAAAATCATTCATTACTCCTGAATGTTTGGAGGTGTAACAATAGGTCCCAAAATTGTGTTGATTGTAAGATTGGTAATCATGTTAGAAATATATGAAATAAAAATTCTGACTGGTTGGCTGTTTTTGATATAATCTTTTGGGTCGTCAAGTTTCATAAATTCAATAGAGTCAACAGGTATATCAATACTCATGGTGACAGACAAACGCATCAAATTTGAAGGACTCACAACAAGTCTTCTTTCCATTGTAACTTTGACAACTTCTTCAGAAACTTTTCTAACATCCAAAGAATCTTCTGGCTTAATGTTGATCATTGTGTTCCCTGTTGGAAGTTGCATTTTATCAAAAATAACTTTTTCCAACATTGGTTTAACTAAATGAGGTTTAATAACTTTTTCTTGTTCCATTTCAATCTCCTATAACAAACAAATTTTAACACAATTCACATAAAATTTCAATCATTTTGTCGTCGTTTTATTTCATTTGACAAAATTTAGTATTGACAAAAACAAAAATTTGTAATACCATTTGATTATGAGCAAGAAAGCAATTGTATTTATTGACTATAATGAAACCTTCGATGATATCGGTGAAAGATATGGCGCAACATCAAACGTCTTTGTTTCTGGCGTCCGTCAGTTTTGCAAACACTTTGATGATCAAGTTGAATTTGCAGTGATAACCGCCGCTTCATATTTAGACCCAAGACTGTCAATACGCTCAGATTTAAGTTTCACTTTGACATCTATGCCAAGCGACATAAGAGCACATTTTAGATATTTAGTTGAAGACAGTTGTCAACACCTTTCCAAAATATCTCTTGACAGAGATTACATCAATTACACAAACTATCAAATAATCTCTCATCTTAAAGGTGGGAAAAAAGAGGGTGTCGAAAACACTTTAAAGGCAATTGATTCAAAGCATCAAATTGACACGTGTGTTTTTGTCGGAGACAGCGAAGATTTGGATTTGCCCATGATGAACGCAGAAGTTGGTGACAGGTCAAAATATTTCATTCTCGCAAACAAAAGAGTTCTAAAATCTGAAACCTATCCTATTTATCGTCTTTCTCCCCAAAGGCAAGAAGAAAGTTTCAGTTATGGACGTGATATCATTGACACCGTAAGTCCACAAGAAAATGAACCTTTGATCATAAAATCCACTTCAAAAAGTTTTGGCGTAGGGAAAGGATTTCAAGCACTAACTTCATACTTAAAAGAAAGAGAACTTTAAATAAGTTCTTTTTTGTTGCTTTATTTTGCTTGAATATTGCAATTTTTGTGCTAAAATATTGCCATGAATGAAAATATGCTATGTCAAATTTGCCCAAGAAAGTGCAAAATAAACAGAAACCAACAAAAGGGTTTTTGTAATGAAAACTCCAAATTAAGAATTGCAAAAATCATAAAAAATTTTCAATGGGAAGAGCCCTGCGTCACAGGAGAAAAAGGGACTCTTGCCATCTTTTTCTCCGGATGCAATCTTAGGTGTGATTATTGTCAAAACTTTGACATATCAAGAGGCGGAGTGGGAAAGTTATACACAATAGAAGAATTTTGTTCGCTAATTGAAGAAAATCAAGATTCTCACTCATCAATCGACCTAATAACTCCCACTCATTTTTCTGACACACTATGTGAAGCATTCTCAAAAATAAATAAAAAAATTCCGGTTGTCTGGAACACGAATGGGTATGAAACAATTGAGAATATCCAAAAAGTAAGCAAATTTGTTGATGTTTTTTTGACAGATTTTAAATATGGAAATGATGAAATTGGTAAAAAATTTTCTAACTGCGACAATTATTTCACAATGACAAGACCAGCCATAAGTGAAATGTGCAAACTCAAACCCGACATCATGGATGGTGATTTTATGAAACAAGGCGTCATCATTCGCCATCTTGTTTTGCCAAGGCTTATGCAAAACTCTTTTGATGTTTTGGATGAAATAAAGAAAAACTTTCCAACCAGAAAAATCAGCCTAATGAGCCAATTCACACCAAATGGTCACAGCAAACTTGACAGAAAACTCAAGCCAATCGAATATAAGGCAGTATTGTTACATATGCAAAAACTCGGCTTAGAAAATGGATATATTCAAGACTTTGAAAGTGCAAACGATTGTTTTGTTCCAAATTTTGTCTAATTTTGTTGGATTTTGATTGACATAAAAATTTAAAAATCTTATCATATTAAAAATAAAAGAGGTGCTTATGTTAACAAATTCCAAAAGATATCTTTGGCTTGGAGTGATGTTTTGCCTTTTTGCCTTGCTTTTTACTGTATTATATTATCTAGATCTAATCAACACTCTAGACCTGTTTTTGTGTGTAGTTTATGTCGCCTACTTCGTGGGACTGGCATTGATGTATAATGGTGCTTACAACAGAGCAAAAGAGAGAACAAAGTCAACTATTTTAAATTTTATATTTGGTGCAATTTTCATGATTCTTGCAATCGGATTGCTTATTTATGGACTTGTAACAGAAACAATCGTTTTGTTTTAAAAGTTAAACAAAATAAAAAACCACTTAAGTTAAGTGGTTTTTATTTTTATGAATTCAATTTTTTAATTTCTTCAAGCAAGTTTTCCAATTTTGCATTGATTTCTGAAATCTTGCTTTCAGGCTCATTCTTTGTCATAACATCTTGTGCTTCTTCTTGAAGTTCATCAATCTCTTTCAAGAGTTCTTCCCTACGAGATTGCTTGTCATCAATTGCACTTGTGTTCATTTCGTTCATAGCCTCTTCAAGTTCATCATTGATAGACTTTCTCATGGCTTGCAACTTGGCTTCTTCTTCTGAAAGTCTTCTATTGATTTCCAAAATTGAACTTATTTGTTTTTTAGGTCTGCCACGTCCTCTCTTTTCTGCTGGAGCCTCAACTGCTGGTTCCTTAACAATTTTCTTAGGTCTTCCAGCTTTTTTAGTTGTGCTTGCTGAAGTTGCCGTGCTTGTTGTTGCATTCTTCTTTGGACGTCCCGGACGCTTTGCAGTTGCAGAATCTGTTGTTACAACAAGTTGTGCGGCTGTTTCAGATTTTTTAGGTCTTCCACGCCCTCTCTTTGGAGCATCGGCTGTTGTTTCAGCAACTATCTTTCTTGGTCTGCCTGCTTTCTTCTTTGGTTTTTCTTCAGTTTGTTCTTCTTGCTCAACAACTGAATTTTCTTGAGAAACATTTGTTTCAGCCGTTTTATCATCTGTCAAACTGAAATTTTCAAATGCTGCATCAGATTGATTTTGTTCAACCGGAGCATTCTCTTCCTGAGTGGCAGTTTCGTGACCTTCCATTGGATTATTTTTCTCAACATTATTGATAACTTCAATTTCTTTGTCTTTATCAATATCTTTAATCACATTTTCAGCAACACCATAGACATCTCCTCTTTGAGAAACATCGGTCATAAAATCAAAGGTATCAAAAGAATCAAAATCAACAACTTGTTTTTCTTCTTTCTTCTCTTCTTTAGGTTCTTCCTTTGTTTCCGCTTGAGAAATCAGTTTGCCATCTTGAGAATAAACATTTCCCTTTTCATCATGGAAGTTTCCATCCTTGTCATAGAATGTTCCATTTGGATAGACATAGTTTCCATTTTCATCATACTTTCCTTCTGTTGGAATATCCGATTCAGAAGTTGTGTTTTGAGCATTGTTTTCAGCCGCCGCTGCATCATACTCGCCTTGTGGAACATTTTTAAGTTTGATTTCAAGTTCGGTGATGTATTGTTTGTTTTGTTCGTTTTCAGCCTTCAAAGAATTGATTTTATCTTCAAAAACTTTTGCAACAACTTTTTCTGCACTGTGACAGAATTTGTCAAAGAATGTTTGATATTCGCCAATCATAGCGTTTTCAACATCATCTTTATATTCAGCCAACTCGTCATTGAGTTTTTTGATTTCTTCTTCGCCTTCGTTCTTTTCAAGCAAATACTTTGCTCTTTGTTGTTCAAACTCTGCTTCAAGTTGTTCTTGTTTTGCAATTTCCTGAGTTTGTTGTTTCCTATAATAGTTGCTTTCAATTCTATTTGTTGTTTCTTCTTGCATTTGACGCAATCTGTTAACATTTTCTTTTGAGGCCTGAGCTTTGGTTTGATAATCTTTTTGAACATTGTCAAAGTTTTTCTTTCTTGAATCAAGTTCCGCTTCAATCTGAGAAATCTTAACAAGAATTTTTTCCTTCTTCTTCAAGAAGAGTTCACTTTCTTTCATTGCTCTGTCAAGCACAATTGAACCATCAACCCCCGTTGAAGAAAAGTCATAAGTCTCATATTCAACTTCTTGTTCTTTGGCTTTGTTAAATTCTTCTTTTTCTTTTCTTGCTTTATAGTCCAAGAATTCGCGAAGAACAGGTTGACCTTTTTCAATTTCTTGTGGAGTAAACAAAATTTGATAATCTATATATGATGGAAGGTCAATGCAAGCATTGTCCATAAATCTTCCAAACAAAGAAACATTTTGATACAAAGAATTCAAAATAGAATTTTTTCTTGCTCTCAAATAAACAATGAATATGATGCCAATGATTGCCACGAAGATCGGAACAAGCATAGCCATAACTGTTGCTTTTCCAGTGAGATAAGAATCAAAACAAGAAACAATCAAAATGAACATCGCAACAATCATTGCCCAAAGGGTTGTAAAGATTGTAAGGTTCTTTATGTTTGAATTGTAAGAACTTGTCTTCAGAGGCTTTTCAACCAAATTTTCTGTTGACAAATAAGAAGAAGGGGAACCTTCTCTAAACAATATGTATTGTTGCCAATAATAGCAAAGTCTTTTTGGTGTTTTAGTTTTGAAAATCATGTTTAAGTCTTTGATATTATCTTCCGTGACAACTTTCTTTTCAAACAACCAATAATTCAACTTGTCCAACGCCCTGTTTAAAGACGCTTCATAAGAGAATGCTGATTTAACTAAAAAGAAAACAACCAGCACAACTTCAACAGCAAGAGAAATGAAAAACAAAACATCAAGTCCAATCATATTGGAAAATGATGAAAAGAAATTCACAATGCTGTTTACGATATCACAAAGAG
>ULSO01061753.1_pt1 | contig 26445 bp, 23 predicted proteins | sample 1956701 | NCBI WGS metagenome assembly ULSO01 (sample SAMEA4835708, study PRJEB28245) | human gut metagenome | biome: gut microbiome; material: fecal sample | place: Denmark | collected 2008 | reverse complement strand
ACTTCGTGGTACAGGGAATCCGGATCGGCCATCTGTGCTTTGGCGGTCGGACGGTCTTTGCCCGGGTCCATGGTGATGTAGAGGTCGCTGGCCGGTGCGCTGGAAAATCCTGCGTTGGTGGTGTCATCCCACTGCATCGGAGAACGGGAACCAGTGCGGTTGTATCCGCCCTCAACGGATTTCAGGCCTTCGACGTAGCGCATACCAATTTCATCACCGTAGTAGATGAACGGCGCACCTGGCATGGAAAGAAGGAAAGCGAAAGCAATTTTCAGCTCATCCCCCTGCAGACGGCGTGCCAGACGGTCCATATCATGGTTTCCGGACGGGATGCAGATCAGGCCTTTCTGTGCAGTCTTATTGTAGTTGGTTTTGTAGGTCTCTACAAACTCAGAGATATCTCCTTTTCCGCGTTTGGAGAAGAATGGCTCATCGCAGCGGAACAGATCGTTGTAATGGGACGATCCAAAGTGAAGCAGGAAGTCCATGTGGAAGCCGCCCTGTAAGGATTTGTCCGGCTCGCCCCACTCGGATACCATGGCTGCATCCGGGAACTCGGCGTCGAGGAATTTCCGTACCTGCTGCCACAGGCGGATGGTTCCTTTGCCTTCCTGATCGTTCTTTACCAGGGAGCCCGCCATATCGACACGGAAGCCGTCGCAGCCCATGTTCAGCCAGAATCTCATGACATCTTCCATCGCTGCCAGCGTTGCCTGCGGTCCCTCATCATCAAAGGACTGCTGCCACGGTTTTTCCGGATCCGGCTGATAAAAGCCGTAGTTCAGGGCCGGCTGGTTGGAGAAGAAGTTGATGGCGCAGGCGCCGTCACGCTCGGAAATGCCGCGCAGGCTTCCCATTCCTTCCGGTGCTTCCCATACGTTATTGGTCCATACGTAGCGGTCTGTAAATTCATTGCGGTCTGCTTTCATGGATTCTTTGAACCATGGATGCTCAACAGATGTATGGCCCGGAACCAGGTCGAGCAGAACGTGCATGTCACGTTTGTGTGCCTCTTCGAAAACTCTCTTCAGATCCTCATTCGTTCCGTAGCGCGGTGCAACGCGGCAGTAATCTGCGACATCGTATCCTGCATCACCGAATGGGGACAGGAAGCACGGGTTGATCCAGATGGCGTTGCATCCCAGCTCCTTGATGTAGTCTAATTTTTCAATGATACCCTGGAAATCTCCGATTCCGTCGGCGTTGGTGTCGTTGAAGGACTGCGGGTAAATCTCATAAAATACTGCGTTATCTAACCATTTTGACATTTTTTCTTTTCCTCTTTCGCTCTTATTTCTGCTGTATTTTCGTCGTTGCAGCAAGTGTTTCTATATGATATATTACTACTGTATCCGCTGAAATACCAGTAATTTCCTATTTCATTCTAATACTATTCTATGATTTTAGTTACAGTTCACTGGTACCCAGCGAACTGTAACCTTCGCACCCCTCATTTAAAGTTTTGCTTCGCAAAAGGAGGGCTGCTCACACCTGAATCACTTTCTTACGCAGCGAAACAGCAAGTGTTTCACTGCTGAGTGAACATTAACTGATTTTATCCATGCCACGCTCTGCCATTTCCGGCATTTTACGGACATGCTTTTTGGAGGAGGATTTTATGATGCTTTCTGCTGCGAAAGAAAAACGCCAGCACGGCTCCATGCAGGTTCCCTACAGTTATTATGACTGCCGGATGCCCGACTATTTTCCCGGCGTACCGCTGCACTGGCACGGGGAGATGGAGCTGAATTATATCAAACGCGGAACGGGGTATTTTCAGTATGAGGACCGTCTGCTTACGGCGCATGCCGGTGATATTTTTCTGATTCAGCCGAACCTCGTACATGCCATTCTGCCCGCCGAGCAGGAGTCGATGTTTTATGATACGATTGTTTTCCACCAGAATATGCTGATCGGCGGGTATGACGACCGCAGCTACACGGAAATTCTGCAGCCGTTTTTCTCCGCCCGACGCCGCATCCAGGCACCGATTTCACCCGAACATTCCGGTTATGCTGCACTTTCTGCATCCGTCCATCAGATTTTCCGCTGCATCCGTGAAAACTCTGCTGTCTCCGATCTTCTGCTGAAAAGTGAGCTGCTCCGCTTCTTCTATCTGCTCGCCGCATCGCCGGAACTCTGCACCGATCGTCCCGCCATGCCTGCGGCTGCTGAAAACCTGCGGCCTGTGCTCGCCTATATCCAGGAGCACTTCGCCGACCCGATTACCATAGAGGAACTTGCCAGGCTGTCGCATTTGAGCAAAAGCTATTTTATGAGCTGTTTTAAGCAGACCTTCGGACTCGGGGCCGTTGAATATCTGACACAGCTTCGGATCAAAGCCGCCTGCGAGGCGCTGCGCAGTACGACGCGGAGTGTGTCCGAAATCGCGTACGACAATGGTTTCCGCAACCTTTCCAACTTCAACCGGCAGTTCCGAAACAAAGTGGGATGTACGCCGCAGATGTATCGGAAGGAATTTCAAAATTCGTAAATTCAAAAAGGGATGCATCAAAATATGCATCCCGAAAATCTATCTCTGATCCTATTTTTATTCCGTAATCTCCGGTACCGACGGAACATCTTTATCTTCTTCCCGCCAGCTCCCAGAATGCGACAGCGCTCGCCGCAGCGACGTTCAGTGAATCCACACCATGTGTCATCGGAATCAGCACGGTTGCATCTGTTTCAGCGATCGTATCACTTGCCAGTCCGTCACCCTCGGTTCCGAGCAGAATAGCGAGCTTTTCATGCGTTTTTAACGACGGATCATCCATCGGAACGGAGTCTTCTTTTAATGCCATCGCAACGGTATAAAATCCAAGTTCCTGCAGTGCAGCAATTCCCTGCTCCGGCCAGTAACTGCCGCCTGGCAGCACGGTCCACGGGACCTGGAAGACATTTCCCATGCTCACGCGGATGGCGCGGCGGTACAGCGGGTTGCTGCAGCCTGATGTGAGGAGCACGGCATCGATGCCAAGCGCGGCGGCAGAACGGAAAATCGCACCGACATTCGTCGGGTTCACGACATTTTCCAGAATCGCCACGCGGCGGGCATTCCGGCAGATTTCCTCCATAGCCGGAAGCGTGCGGCGGTGCATCGCGCAGAGCATGCCGCGCGTGAGGGCAAAGCCTGTGAGCTGTTCCAGCACCTTCGTCTCTGCTGTATAGACCGGCACGTCCGGGCAGTGCGCAAAGAGTGCTTCGTTTACGGCAAGCTCTGCGCTTCCGGCAAGGAACGAAACCGGTTCATATCCGGCATCCAGCGCACGCTCGATGACACGCGGACTCTCCGCAAGAAAAAGGCCTGGCTGCGGTTCATAATAGTGCAATAACTGCGGTTCTGAAAGACGCGCATACACGTCGAGCTCCGGCGCCGCAAAGTTTTCGATTTTTCTGATCTCTGACATAATATTGATTTCCTTTTGCGTTTTCTCTTTGTTTTCACTATGTTCTATTGTAGCAATCCCGCTCCCGTTTCGCAATCCATTCTTTTTCCCGCCGGTGCCGTTCCCCGCACCATTCGCCAAACCGTGCTTCCAGCACGCATCGAATTTTCTTGTTTATCTGTCTTTTTAAAAAATTTCTCAATTTCCTCTTGCCAAACGCCGCCGGAGACGTTATAATAATCGACGGTTCAAAATTAAAAACTGCAGAAAAAATTGGTATCAGATTGGAAACGGCACAAGTGCATTGCTTGGTTAACGAACAACACATGTGTCTTTTTTGCGCCCATTTTTCAAAATTGCAAAGAAAAGGAGAACAATCGATGCCAAAAACAAAATTTCAAAACGTTGTATTTACCCTCATGATGTCCTTTCTGATGGTCTATGCCATGATCTGCTACAACATTTCCATGAACATCGGCGGAATGACAAATCAGGTCTTTCTGATGGCGTTTCACGAGATGATAATCATGTGGCCGGCCGCTTTTATCCTCGAGTTTTTCCTCGTGGATCATCTGGCTCACAAATTAGCTTTTTGCATGGTAACACCGCAGGATCGTCCGATCGTAATCACGCTGGCAATTTCCATTATGATTATTGCTATTATGTGTCCGATTATGAGTTTTATTGCAACGCTGCTGTTTAAAAATGCCGGAAAAGAATTTGTCGCTGTCTGGCTCCAGACCACGTTCTTAAATTTCCCGGTTGCCTTCTTCTGGCAGCTCATGTACTGCGGACCCTTCATCCGTTTTCTGTTCCGCAAACTGTTTCCGGAGAAATAAGAAAAGATATCCACAAAGGGAACCGTTTTTCCCCTCTCTGTCCACAATTTCTGTGGACAGACGGTGCAAAATGGTTCACCTTCTGTGGATATCTTTTTGTTTTTCCCCGGATTACTCCTGCGGTACCGGATTGGATACGCTGACTACATGGTCATACCAGGTTCCTTTTTTACCAATGATCGCAACATTGAAATTCTCGTCCAGTTTTTCTACCGGGATATCAAAGCCGTACACTTCATCTGTGGTTCCGTCAGAATACGTTACCTCATCTGTGGTCGGCTCGATCAGCTCTGCGCCGTCTGCCTGTGCTTCTTCTTTTGTTCCCACAAAGACATTGACAATGTTTTTGGATACCAGGCTGACGTGGATGGTCATTTTTCCGTCTTTTACCGTCAGGACACCCTTTCCTTCTTTTGCTTCATTGACATGGAACATATTGCTGTCTGTATTGAAGTCTGCCGTATACGTACCGTCTTCCAGCTCTGATGCGCTGCTTTCTCCTGCAGTCTCCGCTGCCGATGCGCTTTCTGCTGAAACATCTGATGTGGATGTACTGCTCTCTGTCTTAGATGCATCCTGTACAGAAGCGGAAGATACGTCCGCTGCGGAAGACGCAGATACTGCAGATGCAGAAGATGACGCTGCATCCTTTCCGCCACATGCGCCGAGCATGGATACAGTCAGTGCTGCTCCAAGAAAAAGAACTGCCAATTTTTTTCTCATAATAAAATTCCTCCTTGTATCACCTTGAAGCGGATCTTTTTCATCCGCTCAACTTAAAATCCGACAGCACACTGAGTCTCTTCAGCTGTACTGCCGGATCTTATTTTACTCTATTTTACGTTCGGAATACAACCCCTAATTATTCAGCATCGTCCTGAACGCCGTTGCCGTCCATAGCTGCCTTGGTGTGCTGTACATACAGCTGCTCAACAGCATCGATTCTTCCAAGACCTTCGATCTGAGTGTCGATCTCATCGAATGCACCGGATGCCTCAAACTGGCTCTTCCAGGAATCCTCATCCTCGCCTGCCATATCGTTGTTTGCGTGGTCACCTGCAACAACCATCAGCGGACGAAGAATTACTTTCTTGTATCCGGCTGCTTTTACTGCCTCGATCACGTTCTCGCAAGCGGTCTCTTCCGGCTCGCCCTCAACGGTTCCGATGAATACGTTTTTGTATCCAAGAGTATCCATCTGTGTCTGCATCTGGCTGTAGGTTACTTTTGCAGTGTGGGAAGTACCATGTCCCATAAATACGAAAGCAGTGCCGTCCTCTGCTGCTGCATCCAGACTGTCATAATTTGCAGATTTTACTGCCTGTGCCGTGATTGCTTCTGCAACGGCCTGTTTGTCCTCGTTGATTACGGTAGCGTCACTTCCAACCTCGCCAAGCAGCGGCTCTGCGATGGTTACGGACTCAAATTTATCTTTATAGCTATCTACTGCTTCTTTCAGCTCGTCGTACTCTGCGCCGTGCATCAGATGAGTCGGCTGAATAATCAGTTTTTTCACGCCATTGCTTACAGCTCTTTCCAGTGCCTGATCTACGTTGTCGATCTTCTCGTCATCGCGGGCCTGTACATGGTTGATGATGATCTGTGCAGTGAAGGCACGTCTTACGGACCAGTCCGGATATGCAGCCTGCAGAGCTTTCTCAACGCCTCCGATATCCTCAGCACGGCTGTCGTTGAAGGAAGTACCAAAGCTTACAACCAGAAGCTCATTCTCGCCGATCTCGTCTCCGTTTAACGGATCATCCTTGGAAGCATCACCTGTGTCTCTTCCGAAGTAATCCGGATCTGCGTTCTCTCCTTCTACAAGTTCCTTCTGCGCGTCTGTCAGGGCATCCCATGCCTCTTTTGCTTCTTTGCACTGCTCGTCGGTGTTATCATTTCTTTCCTGTACATAAATTGCGTCAATCAAAGCTGCCACTTTATCTGCTGCCTCCTGGTCTGCATCTGCGGATACCTCTTCAGATGCAGAAGATGCGCTTACGCTGCTGCTTGCTGCTGTGGTGTCTTCCTCAGATGCGGAAGATGCACTTACGCTGCTTGTTGCTGTGCTGCTTGCGCTGCTGCTGGATGTGTTGCTGCTTCCGCATGCGCCGAGCATAGATGTTACCATAGCTGCTGAAATTAAAGCGACTACAAGTTTCTTTTTCATTTTTGTTTTCCTCCCATTTGCTGGTATCTTTGCAACAACCAATATCGGGGACGTTTTACATTTCAAACTATGAGAAACACGCTCCGCGAGTTTCTCAAGTTATCGCGGCAGTCGCTAAGGTCTCGTGCAAGCACGGACTTTAGCTCGTTGCCTGCGTAAATAGAAAGAAGCCCTTTCGTTTTTCAACGAGGGGCTTCCAGTATTTTCATCACAAAGAAAACCATTTCACCCGCTGTGGGGCAAAAGTCCGCTTTCCTGTTTTGTACTGCCAGTTCCTCGTGACACGAACGTAACGTTCCTGTACTGCGAAAGGCAGGTCTCCCGGCTCATTGCTTCAGGATTTGACTCCAGCGCATCGGTCTCCTTCCCGGTTTCCCAGTGGATCATTCCCCTGCTTGCAAAATACGGTGACGAGCTCGTGCAGGATTCACACCTGCTTCCCTTTTCACCGGACACGTATGTCCGACACCTTACACATCGATATTTAATTGTCTTTTCTTTAACGACTGTTAGTGTAGCACATCGTCTTTTCTCTGTCAAGTGCCGTAAAATCAGGAAATCCGGCCATTTTCCATTTCATATACCACATTCGCGACGTTCATCGTGGACACTCTGTGCGATACGAGCACAATGGTTTTCTCTTCTGCCGATTCTTTTAGGGATTTCAGAATAATTCCTTCATTTAAGGAATCAAGATTCGATGTCGGCTCGTCCAGCAGGATCATGGATGCGTCATGCAGGAATGCCCGCGCGATACCGATCCGCTGTTTTTCTCCGCCGGACAGCGTATCGCCGAGTTCTCCGACTTCTGTGTCGTAGCCGTTTGGCAGTGTCATGATGAAATCATGTATGGACGCCTTCTTCGCCGCCTCCATAATTTCTTCCCGCGTCGCGCCGGGTTTTGCAATAGCGATGTTGTTCGCAATCGAATCGTGGAACAGATGTGTCTCCTGCGTCACATAGCTTTCCATATCGCGCAGATGCTTCATCGGGATTTCGCGGACATCGGCTCCGTCCACGGAAACGCGCCCCGTCTGGACATCCCAGAAGCGCATCAGAAGTTTTAAGATCGTCGATTTTCCGGAACCGCTCGCGCCGTGGATGCCGGTGATTTTTCCCGGTTCCAGTTTCAGCGAATACTGATCCAGAATCGTCTCGTCTTCGTAGGCAAACGTTACATTCTGCGCCTCGGCTCCTACAAATGCGTGGTCACCGCCGGATGCCGCATCTCCCGGAATTTCTTCCACCAGCGGCGCTTCCTCGAGAAGGGAAAGCACACGCTCGCCGCTTGCCAGCGTCTGATTCAGGTTATTCGACAGGCTGGACAGCGCCACGACCGGGCCGAAGGAACCCATCATCGCGACTGTGCAGGTCAGGACTCCCTCAAATCCGATCCCGCCTTTCGTGTAAAGATAGATCGTCAGTGCCAGCATGCCGAACGATGCCAGAAGAATCACCATGTTGGTGACAGACCGCTGGGAGCCTTCCATGCGGCTTAAGTTTTCCTGCACAGAAACCAGTTCTTTCGACCGCTCTGACATCTGCTCTTTCCGTTTTTCGCCCTGTCCGTACTGAATCGTCTCGTCGAGGCCACGCAGGGAATCCAGCACGAAGCTGTTCAGCTCGCCAAAGCCTGTCCGGAACTCCATTCCTTTCTGGCTTCCGCGCTTTCCGTTCCACATCGGGATCACAACGCCGACCGTCAGATACGCCGCAAGTGCAAGCAGCCCTGCCAGAACATGGTATCTTCCAATGAAGCATACCATAATCAGAGAAGTTAATGCTGCAATCGCAATCGGGGAAATCGTATGCGCATAGAATACTTCCAGAAGTTCGATATCGGTTGTGATAATCGAAATCAGATTTCCTTTGTCCCGTCCTTCCAGCTTCGCCGGGCAGAGCTTCCGCAAAGCTGCAAACACTTTATGGCGGATGATCGCCAGCAGTTTAAAAGCAATAAAGTGGTTGCAGTACTGCTCCGCATAATGCAGAATGCCGCGCAGCACCGCGATCACGATCATCACCGTGAGTATCGTTTTTACCGGGGTATGTACAAGCCACATGTTTTGCACCGAAAGGCTCGTCCCTGCCGCGCCCGTCAGTAAGCCATGCACGATGACCTGTCCTGCTAGAATCGTCAGGAAGATCGCACATAAATATCCCATTGTTCCAAGAATAATTGCCGCCATCATAATATGAAGCAATGGCTTCACCAGCCCGATCAGGCTTCCCATAATCCGGAGGGCGCTTCTGCGTTTTGCTGTATTTTTCTTCTCATTCATCATGCATTCCCCTCCTTTCCATAGTTTTCCAGTACCATCTGGCTGTCGTACAGATGACAGTATGCGCCGTTCTGTTCCATCAGTTCCGCATGCGTTCCACGCTCGCAGATGGTACCGTTTTTCAGGAAATAAATCTGATCTGACTGTACGACGTTCGCAAGGCGGTGGGAAATCAGCAATACCGTTTTCGTCTTTGCGAGTTCATGAATCACATTCATGATCAGCTCTTCACTCTCGACATCAATATTCGATGCGGCTTCATCAAAGATATACACCGCACTGTCGCTCCGAAGCAGCGCCCGCGCAATCACAAGACGCTGGCACTGGCCGCCGGAGAGGTTTCCTGCTTTTTCGAGAAGCTCTGTCTGCAGTCCGTTCTGTGTCTGTAAGAATCCCAGCAGATTGACTTTCTGCAGAACCGCCTCCATCTCCTCCTTCGTCGCATCCGGTTTCGCCATGCGCAGGTTCTCTTCTACGGTTCCTTTAAATAAGTAACTGTTGTGGCGGACCAGAACAACGTGCTTCATCAGATCCGTCTCATTGACTTCCGAGAGCGGCACGCCGCCCAGGGTGATGCTTCCCGCATATCCGCGGTTCTTTGCCGCAAGGATGCCCGCGATCGTACTCTTTCCGCAGCCGGATTCGCCGACCAGTGATACAAAACTGCCCGCCGGGAGCGTCAGGTCAATGCCTTTTAAGATTTCCCTGTCCTCTTCATAGGAAAAATGTACATCCTCCAACACGACATCCAGCGGTCCGTCCGGCAGCGTCCGCTCTCCCGTCTGCGGCTCCGGCAGATCGAGGATTTTGAAAATCTTGTCACTCGCCGCCATGCCGTTCATCGCGATGTGGAAGAATGATCCGAGCAGACGAAGCGGCAGGAAAAACTCGCTCGCCAGCAGCACAATGCAGAGCGTGCCGGACACGGTGAGGTTTCCTTTCAGAAATTCCGATACCGCCACCGCCATGCCAACCGCCGCGCCGCCGTATGCTACGATGTCCATCACGCTCGTTGAGTTGAGCTGCATCGTCAGAACTTTCATCGTGATCCGGCGGAAGTTCTGGGATTCCACATCCATCTCATCGGATTTCTGCTGGTCGGCCTGATAGATTTTTAAGGTCGTCAGACCCTGCAGATTTTCAAGGAACGAATCGCCGAGCCCTGTGTAAATACTCCAATATTTGTTCAACAGCTTCTTCGCAATCTTCTGCACGACCACAATCGAAATCGGGATCAGCGGTACGCAGATCAGAAGGATCACACTCGCTTTCATGCTCACCCGGCAGAGGATGGCGAACAGCGTGAGCGGTGCGAGCTGGCTGTAAAACAGCTGCGGCAGATACTTTCCAAAGTATGTTTCGAGCTGCTCCACACCTTCGGTGGACACCTGTACGACCTCTGAGGAAGACACCTGCTCGCTGTACGATGCACCGAGCTTCAGCATTTTTTCATAAATTTTTTCGCGCAGAATCCGCTTCACATCCACACACGCAAGATACGACGACCGCGCGCCCATCCGCTCGCAGAAAAAGCGGATCACAACAACAATTGCCAGTGTAAAAATCGTCCGTTTCACAGCCGCTGCCGTTACCGCACCATACACGACCCGTTCCAGCAGATCGGCGACCGTAAATACCGCGATCACCTGCGACAGAAGCGCCGTCCACTGCCACAGAATCGTGTACACGATATACTTTTTCGCGTGGGACAGCAGCCCCACCAGTCTTGTTTTAATCATAAGTACCTCTCTTTTATGCTTTTGCTTTTCGCTTCTCTCTCATGCTGCAGATTAAATGCCAGATAGCTAAAATCGGATGATACAGCAGCATCCTCGGCCCCGAAAACCGCATAACGGCGCGGATCTTTTCCCGCATTTCCGGCTTGTAGCAGTGTACTTTGCAGTTTGCGCAGAATGTTTTCTGTTCCATGAAGGGACATTTCTGGCTCCGCTGTTTTGCATAGTCCGCTAATTTCTGACATTCCGGACACATCCCGCCGGATGCATTCCCCTCTTTTCCATGGTTCTTCCGGCAGTACAGGCGGATCATCTCTTCCACGACGTACTGTTCTTTCTGCCGCTTTTTTTCTACTTTGTTCATTTTGTTTCTCCTAGGATATGATCTTCTGTTTTTACGGTTTTGACCTGCAGGAAGAAATACAAAATATGGCACATCCATACCACAGCAATACAGATTCTTCCGATCGGCATATTCTTCATAGCAAAAAAGCCGATCGCCATCACAACCGTTACCATCCCGATAATTTTACATTTCGTTCCTACCGTCATCGCCCGATGCTGTACGAAGCTGTCGAGATGCTTCTTATATGATTGGGTCCCAATAAACCAGCTGTGCAGCCGTTCCGAACTTTTCGCAAAGCAGAACAGGGTCGCCATATAGAATGGAACTGTCGGCAGAATCGGAAGCACAATGCCGATGGTGCCAAATCCCAGGCACAGAAAGCCGAGTACGATCCAAAATATTTTAAATGGACTCTTCATAATTTTCCTCCTTTCTCACCGAATATTAAAATAGAAAAATAGCCGCTCATGGTTCTTGCGAATACATGAGCGGTTAGTTGTCGCTTACGATAGTTATAGATTAACATTGTTTGCCTTTCGTGTCAAACACATTTCACTCCTGAGAACGCTCCTCTGCTTGCGGAATAACTGCTGTTATTTCAACTCACGAAGTGTGATACATCATACTCTAAATAATTCCGCCAATGTTTGAAGATTCAACTCACGGAGGGCGACAAAGGAATCGGGCCGGTTTGTGGGGACGCATCATTTCAACTCACGCCCTCACGGAGGGCGACTGCCATCCCCCAGAAAGGAGAACTTTACTAATGAAATTTCAACTCACGCCCTCACGGAGGGCGACCATCAACCTGCCGCCACTGGCTCTCCGGTCTCTTATTTCAACTCACGCCCTCACGGAGGGCGACTCCATTGGTTATTTTTTTTTGCGCACCAAGCGATATTTCAACTCACGCCCTCACGGAGGGCGACCTCGGCCAGAGTTTCCACCGATGCTGTAGAAGTTGCATTTCAACTCACGCCCTCACGGAGGGCGACCCATCTTTTCGGACAACTTAGCTTTCACATCCTCATTTCAACTCACGCCCTCACGGAGGGCGACCATCAACCTGCCGCCACTGGCTCTCCGGTCTCTTATTTCAACTCACGCCCTCACGGAGGGCGACCGCGCGTCCGTTTCTGATACAATTAACTAACTGGCTTAATTTCAACTCACGCCCTCACGGAGGGCGACAGTCCTTCAGGGATCCCTTCTTTGTGAACTTATCATTTCAACTCACGCCCTCACGGAGGGCGACCGAAGGCAACTGCGATCTGTAGTGTGGTAGATGCATTTCAACTCACGCCCTCACGGAGGGCGACTATGCAAGTCCTGCTGTTAAGGAGTCGTACATCAAATTTCAACTCACGCCCTCACGGAGGGCGACCATCGCAGATGATCAGGTCCGCGTCGTACTCCTATTTCAACTCACGCCCTCACGGAGGGCGACTCACGAAAATCATCTTCCATTGCGTATGGTAATATTTCAACTCACGCCCTCACGGAGGGCGACGATCCTTTCCCGCATCGTGGAACGTAAGTGGAAAGATTTCAACTCACGCCCTCACGGAGGGCGACTGCAATGCAACCGAATTTTCTTTTCGCACGGAAAAATTTCAACTCACGCCCTCACGGAGGGCGACGCAGCCGGTTTTTCTACCTCATATCCGTGTTTTTCATTTCAACTCACGCCCTCACGGAGGGCGACCTCTGGTCGAGACTTCGCTGACCACAATGCAGACATTTCAACTCACGCCCTCACGGAGGGCGACTTTACGCGATGTGGACAAGCTGGAAGTACAAGAATTTCAACTCACGCCCTCACGGAGGGCGACGCACTCAGATCTTCATAGTTTGGATTTTCTGATTTATTTCAACTCACGCCCTCACGGAGGGCGACAAAATGGGAGCCGAACTCCCTGACTACCAATCATATTTCAACTCACGCCCTCACGGAGGGCGACAGGCACGGCCCATTTTTTTTGACGCATCAAGAGATTTCAACTCACGCCCTCACGGAGGGCGACTTCAACCGGTGGCGGATCAAATTCATTTGAAAAATTTCAACTCACGCCCTCACGGAGGGCGACGTGAAAAGTCCGTAAACTTTCCCGTCTGGCTAATTTCAACTCACGCCCTCACGGAGGGCGACGAACACGGCTATCAGATTGCAGATTCCAACTCCATATTTCAACTCACGCCCTCACGGAGGGCGACCAAGGCATTCACGGCGGACGTCGTGGATCTGGCATTTCAACTCACGCCCTCACGGAGGGCGACCGCCGAGCGTACCACACTTTTCGATTGCGTGGTATATTTCAACTCACGCCCTCACGGAGGGCGACACCCTTACCGCCTGGGGGCTGTCCGTGTATCTCTCGATTTCAACTCACGCCCTCACGGAGGGCGACAGGAACAGATTTGGAAGGAAATTTCGAAAGAGAATATTTCAACTCACGCCCTCACGGAGGGCGACGCTCTTGCGCTGTAGCCTCGCGCTCCTGGATATATTTCAACTCACGCCCTCACGGAGGGCGACGGATCCTTCCGGAAGGGGGAGTAACATGAGCAAAATTTCAACTCACGCCCTCACGGATGGCGACCGGTACCGCTCAAGCTCTGCAGCAGGATCGAATATTTCAACTCACGCCCTCACGGAGGGCGACTTCTCTGTGCCTGGGTTCCTGCGAACATGATAATATTTCAACTCACGCCCTCACGGAGGGCGACTGATGATGTCGATGTTCTCTGCTTCCAGCGCTGATATTTCAACTCACGCCCTCACGGAGGGCGACAAATGACCGACATCACCAGACGCAAATCAACCAACATTTCAACTCACGCCCTCACGGAGGGCGACTCGAACGTGTTAGCTTCGATCGGCGGCTCAGTATTTCAACTCACGCCCTCACGGAGGGCGACATGTCAATCAGGCATCCGGTTACTTTGTTGTAACATTTCAACTCACGCCCTCACGGAGGGCGACATTCGTGTTGCAGATACTCCTCTTTTCTTTCCCATTTCAACTCACGCCCTCACGGAGGGCGACGAAAAGCGGTTCCGTCCTTGTCCTTCAATGGGAATTTCAACTCACGCCCTCACGGAGGGCGACTTCCGGTTTCTTCAGTGTGGCTTTAATTGTGTTTAATTTCAACTCACGCCCTCACGGAGGGCGACGAGGTCGTTCCGAGATGCCATATGATAACGCAGCATTTCAACTCACGCCCTCACGGAGGGCGACAAGGGAACACTTCTGTTTTCCATGCAGGACGGCATTTCAACTCACGCCCTCACGGAGGGCGACCGGAAGAAACGCTGAAAGCGGCGGCAGTTGCAACAATTTCAACTCACGCCCTCACGGAGGGCGACGTTTTTTCAAGCGTGAAATCAATGCACGCTTTCAATTTCAACTCACGCCCTCACGGAGGGCGACGAGATCGGCTCCGACCTGAATCCAGTCGGTTGAAATTTCAACTCACGCCCTCACGGAGGGCGACCAAGATATGTGGACGATATAGTCCTATTTGATTCATTTCAACTCACGCCCTCACGGAGGGCGACCGGCGCGGTCAGCGCAGTTGCTTCTTCCTGCACATTTCAACTCACGCCCTCACGGAGGGCGACCATGTACTACGACCAGGGCGCAGACATCGAGACCATTTCAACTCACGCCCTCACGGAGGGCGACGGCCGTGGTGACCGCCCTGCGCTGTGGCTTAGTCATTTCAACTCACGCCCTCACGGAGGGCGACCCATGTACTACGACCAGGGCGCAGACATCGAGACATTTCAACTCACGCCCTCACGGAGGGCGACGCTATACGGCTACCCCACACAATACTCAGGGAGCATTTCAACTCACGCCCTCACGGAGGGCGACGACAACCGTCAGAAATGATATTCAGGTACAGACTGATTTCAACTCACGCCCTCACGGAGGGCGACTGACAGGCCAATGTCTCCGCCTGTCTGCTTCATGATTTCAACTCACGCCCTCACGGAGGGCGACCTGGTTGCTCAGGTCGTCCCCGGATGGGAATTTCATTTCAACTCACGCCCTCACGGAGGGCGACCGACTTGCTGGTTTCCTTGACCTGCTTGCAGGCATTTCAACTCACGCCCTCACGGAGGGCGACCGCTGTCCGGTTCAGCTTCTCTGCGATCAGTGTGATTTCAACTCACGCCCTCACGGAGGGCGACCTGCAGATCGGTCCTGCTGTTGCCATGGCGTCGAATATTTCAACTCACGCCCTCACGGAGGGCGACCAGGCTGAACATTTAGAGCGTGCAAGGTTGGTACATTTCAACTCACGCCCTCACGGAGGGCGACGAAGTCGCGGACAAAGCAATCAACCAGGAGCAGGAATTTCAACTCACGCCCTCACGGAGGGCGACGTCGTAATTTCCGTCAGCTGCTTATTGACCTGGAATTTCAACTCACGCCCTCACGGAGGGCGACGAATCCAATCAATGCACATATTCGAGACAATGTATTTCAACTCACGCCCTCACGGAGGGCGACAGGCCGTCGGGCATCTTCTGGGAATCGACGCTCTTATTTCAACTCACGCCCTCACGGAGGGCGACCTTAACTCCTGCTTCGTTGTACTCACTTGACATATTTCAACTCACGCCCTCACGGAGGGCGACTATCAAAACCGCTCGCAAGTAACGCATAGTTTATATTTCAACTCACGCCCTCACGGAGGGCGACAAAAGTCAACACTTTCTTTGAATTATTTTAAGTATTTCAACTCACGCCCTCACGGAGGGCGACGGTGCGTTTGGTTTATTTCAATGGGATGGTAGTAGATTTCAACTCACGCCCTCACGGAGGGCGACCGAAGAAGCAGACAACGAATAACACATAAGCAGGTATTTCAACTCACGCCCTCACGGAGGGCGACCTTAATATAGAAAACAACTATTTTGATAACACATTTCAACTCACGCCCTCACGGAGGGCGACAAGAGTACCTATGGTAACAAGAACAATCGTAGCAACATTTCAACTCACGCCCTCACGGAGGGCGACTAACAGCAGACGAGTTAGCACTGTTGGCTAATGTATTTCAACTCACGCCCTCACGGAGGGCGACATTTGCACCGCCATTTGTCAACAGATATGCACCTATTTCAACTCACGCCCTCACGGAGGGCGACTGTAACCTTTCTTGAGGATAGAGTAAGGGTTGTTATTTCAACTCACGCCCTCACGGAGGGCGACGGTGGTATGGGCACAGATGAACTTACTCAAAGTATTTCAACTCACGCCCTCACGGAGGGCGACGTTTACAACAGTTTAGCAATAAATTTATTTAAGATTTCAACTCACGCCCTCACGGAGGGCGACGTGCCTATCACGCACCCTAGTTTTGGTACTTTCGTATTTCAACTCACGCCCTCACGGAGGGCGACTTATTACTATCATGGTTAGACAGAATACTAGCAACATTTCAACTCACGCCCTCACGGAGGGCGACGACTATACTGAAACTGAAAACACAGATAGCAATGTATTTCAACTCACGCCCTCACGGAGGGCGACACTATACTGAAACTGAAAACACAGATAGCAATGTATTTCAACTCACGCCCTCACGGAGGGCGACTCAAGTGCTTGTGTTGTAGGTAATACTATGACGCATTTCAACTCACGCCCTCACGGAGGGCGACAAGTACCGCTTCTTTACACCTCATATCCTTAAATCTATTTCAACTCACGCCCTCACGGAGGGCGACATGATACACTTGACGGTTATAAGCCGAAGAACAATTTCAACTCACGCCCTCACGGAGGGCGACGGTATCTTTGACGAGTACATTGATAAGTACAAGAATTTCAACTCACGCCCTCACGGAGGGCGACGTGGTATGGGCACAGATGAACTTACTCAAAGTATTTCAACTCACGCCCTCACGGAGGGCGACAATACAGACTAGCAGAGCCAGTACAAGAACCAACATTTCAACTCACGCCCTCACGGAGGGCGACACATATGCAAGATTAACCCCGACATTCTGCCGGAAATTTCAACTCACGCCCTCACGGAGGGCGACCAAGCGGTCAATCAACGACATTTCAAATATTATGATTTCAACTCACGCCCTCACGGAGGGCGACGCGCGCTTTGCCCATGTGATGGACAATTTCCAGCCATTTCAACTCACGCCCTCACGGAGGGCGACAAAAGTCAACACTTTCTTTGAATTATTTTAAATATTTCAACTCACGCCCTCACGGAGGGCGACGAAACGGTGCAAACAGTGACGAAGAAGCAGACAACATTTCAACTCACGCCCTCACGGAGGGCGACGTTGGTGATGGTGTAACTGATGATACACAGGCATTATTTCAACTCACGCCCTCACGGAGGGCGACGTAACCTTTCTTGAGGATAGAGTAAGGGTTGTTATTTCAACTCACGCCCTCACGGAGGGCGACAAAGCCTTGCATAAGTTCAGAGTGTAACAGTTAATATTTCAACTCACGCCCTCACGGAGGGCGACGATTTCTCTTTATTGGTTTACCAGTTTCCTTTTCATTTCAACTCACGCCCTCACGGAGGGCGACTTCAACAGTGATGTCTTTCTACTACCATCCCATTGATTTCAACTCACGCCCTCACGGAGGGCGACAGTTCAGACCCCGACCCTGACCCCGAGCCACCTATTTCAACTCACGCCCTCACGGAGGGCGACCGAAGAAGCAGACAACGAATAACACATAAGCAGGTATTTCAACTCACGCCCTCACGGAGGGCGACTTGATACAGTTGCAAGGGAAGTAATTGCTGGTATTTCAACTCACGCCCTCACGGAGGGCGACGCAAGGCGAAAAATAGGGTGGTTAGGTGTGACGTATTTCAACTCACGCCCTCACGGAGGGCGACACAATGACAATTAACCAACTAGCAATATGCACTATTTCAACTCACGCCCTCACGGAGGGCGACCCAGCGGCATTATATTATGGGGATTTACTCTATACATTTCAACTCACGCCCTCACGGAGGGCGACAGCAAATTTAGACAAATTTTTCTTCTAAATCGCGGCTATGCTTATTCAATATCTCTATATTTTCTTCCTCATTTCATCTCCCTCCTCCCCCAAATTCTATCTTTTCAGCAAAAATCCTTTAAATTTCAAGTGCGAATCTTCCTGCTTTTTTCTGTGCACTTAGCATTCGCACTACAGAATCAGTGTGTCCATCACGTCAAATCCCGCTTTTGCACCAACATGTTCTACTTTGTTTTTGTACTTTTCACCCAAATAGTAAAACCGCAAACTATCGGTCTCTTTATCTATGATTTTTTCTAGTATATCTTTTACCTGTCGGCACTTAGCCGCATCCATCTGGCACTCGAAGACAGAATTTTGGACTCGCTGGCCGTAATTGGTACATTCTTTTGCTACCTTGCGCAATCGCGTTCTGCCTGCTACGGTTTGTGTATTTACATCATATGTGATCAGCACCAGCATTAAAAATCACCTACTTCCACAAAAATGGCGGATATTCATCCAGATCCCCTCGCAGGAAACGTGCCAGCAGCATGCTCTGTGCATATGGAACCATTCCCCACTCGATCTTTTCGCCTAAAAATGGATGCGTAATCATCTCCTGTTTTTTTCCCTGCCATGCACTAAGAAAGGCTTTTCGTCCCTCCTCCGTCATAATAACGGCACCGTTTTCCTTAGTTAAAAAATATTCTGGCTTCATAATCCTCTTGTTGATAAGTGTCAGAACAAACCGATCTACCATAACGCTACGAAATTCTTCCATCAGATCCAGCGCCAATGACATTCGTCCCGGACGATCTGTGTGGAAAAATCCAACATATGGATCCAGGCCCACTGCTTCCAGCGCTCCGCCGCACATTCCTGCCAGTAAAGAATATCCAAACGAAAGCATCGCATTCACATTATCTAACGGTGGTCTCTTATTTCTTCCATGAAAATAAAAATCCTCTTTCTGCTGCAGAATACGTTCATCAAAAGCGGAAAAATATACCGATGCAGCTTCTCCTTCCAGTCCTAAAAGTGTTCCCGCATCTTCACATTCTCTGATTTTATTCATACTCTGCCCCAGAAAAGCTGATCTTTTCTTAAGCAATTCTGCATCCAGCCGCATACTGTAATCTCTGGCGGCTCTCTCGAGCACCCACCTGGCATTATAGACTTTGCCAAGAATAAAATTCTTTGCTATTTTGACGCTTTCTTCTTTTCTCTCACTGATGCGGTATTGTGTTTTTCGCAGTGTCACATTTCCCTTTTCTTCTCCGCTGACTCTCGCCAGAAAACGGCCATTTCCGGACATAAAGGATAATTCAATGTTTCTTTGCGCGCACGCCCCCATTAATGCCGGACTCGCTCCTGTATAGCCAAAGGTCACGATCGCCTGTAAATTATGTAAAGGGATTCTTCCTATTTCCTTTTTATCCTCCATTACTACGACATTTTCCCCATCAAGTGAAAGATAACGATTTCCAGAAGTAATATACAAGGTATTCAGCAATCTTTTCATAGATTTTCCTCTTCCTGCATTCTCTTGGTAATGTATTCCGCAACCAATTTATTCTTATTTAAAACCGGCAGACAAATATCTTTCAAGGAACATGCATTACATTTCCTGCTTATTTTTACTTTCGGTGTATACTGTTGTTCATAATACTTATGCATTTCTGCAAATATCTGCTTCACTTTTTCCCGGATTGCATTATCAAATTCTACCTTATGGCGTCTGCGGACTTCACCGTAATAAAGATATCCATACTCGATTTCACAACACAGCATTTCTTCCAGGCAAAACGCCTGCGCTGCCAACTGCAGGATATCCTCTTCTCCTTCTTTTGGTTTTCCCCGCTTATATTCTATTGGCACTACACGATAAAATCCTTCTTTTCCATGCAGTGAAATCCCCTCTTTCACCCGATGAAATTCCACCACATCGCACTCGCCGCTCACTCCCATTTCGCAGGAGTGAACCGGCATCGCACGCACAATCAGCAGATCTCCTCTTTTTTCTTTGAGACCCGGATTATGTGCATTTTCATGAAGAATCTTTCCCTCTACTGTGCGGACATTCTCCTGCCACTGCATCTCGATATATGCAAGTGCCCATTGGCGCCGGCAGAATGCAAAATGTTGAATTCCTGACAACTGCAGATAATCATCCTCATCATACATTCCAATTCACCCCTCACGGAAAACGACCGTATCTTTAGACAAAATCAAAAATCTCCGGTTCTCTGCATCCTTCTACATTCCAGGTAATATCATAATCCTTAAAGCTTCTCGGATGATCTAAATCTTTATTCCAGTCAAATCCTCTCTGGATCTTTCCACTCGAAATAGCCGGTGTTTTTTCCTCGTGCTGCCACCAATACATCCGGCATACCTCCATACTTCCTTCCGGACGTGCTGACGATGCATCATTTTCAAACAATGTCATGAGTGCTTCTTTCAGTATCTCAGCATCCTCCTGGGTAAAGCCCGTCTTTTCCGCGAGCTGCACATTGACACTTCCCATCACCTTGTATACAGCAAACCCAACTCTATGTTTCGTTCCCATCGTATCAGATGCCTTTCCTTCTTTTCCGGCCTCGCTGTTTACGCTCTTGGTGATTTGCATACTCATAATATCAATCGGAGACAGACTTACTGCCTGATGAATCGACACCGGACCGCGTACGCCAAAGGATACTGGAATTCCTTTAAATGCAAAAACCTGTCCAAATGCTCTCACATCGATCCACTCCCTGCATGCAATCTGTGCGCAAAGATCTCTGCTCGCATCTTTCTTATTTCCCATCTGTTTTTTAAGCTCCTCGCAACCATCTGCGCGCTCCTTCAGACTCTTGAATGAGTCGTCCGTTCTGTCATCTGACTGCACGAAAATTTTCTGTCCCAGATCCTGCAGGCGGTTTCGGATTTTTCGTTTAATGCAGACATCTGAAATTTCCCCATATCCATCCAGATTAATTCTCGGACGGTTTCCGTTCAGTGGATCTCCATTGGGATTTGCATTCGTTGCACTCACAAATAATGTAAAATCAATTTTTCCTTTTAATTCGCTCATTTCTTTATTTCTCCTCTGTTTTCTCTGTTTTGTAAGTTCTCAGCGCACAGGACTGACTGTGAAATCCAAGTAAATATAAGCCGCTTAAACGTTTATTCTCCTGATAATCGTTTACACTTTCAAATGCGTCCTCGATTTCGTCCAGCAGATTTTCATAAAATCTTCGTTCCGGCACTGGCAATTTGCTCAAATACGGCTGAATATTCTCTTCAATAACTTTCCAGGTTTCAAACGGTCTCTGCGAAAAATTATTCATGTATCGCTTTGCATTTGTAATTCTACTTCTGTCCTTATCCATATCAAAAGTCCGATATTCAATTCGATCTGCTACAGCAAGCAATCTTCCATACAGGTAATCTCTTTCTGTACAATTTTTGTCTACCGCCATTTTCCATTCCTCCTTATAAAGTTCTTTTCTTCTTTTTTTAACCATGGAGCACGCAAGCTGCAAAATCTGCTCCCAGTTTCTCCGTTCTTTATATGCCAATGGATTAGATGCCTTATTTATCGCCCTTTCCACATAATCAGCTGGTATTCTCTGCCCATCCCAAATACATGGCAAGATACGCTTTGCAACCTCAGCATAAAGTTTTTTGCTGTTTTCATCTACAATGGTAATACTTCCATTATTTTCTATTCCGAATAAAAGATCCGCTATCTCCTTTACTCCAACCATGCCATAATAAACAATTCTTTTTCCGTCTCTCCATTTTTCATGACGCCACCAGCAGTCCTTGTGCCATTTTCTGATATTCTCTAAATATCGCGTTTCTTCAATTTTTTTTGCTTCCACGACTGCCAGGCGCCCCGGTGTTGCTGCATCGACTCCTAATAACACCATATATTTCATAGTCGTGGGACATTTTTCCTCGTTCTGCAGCGTGCGATACCCACTCATCGCCTTCTGAAACAGCTCCGCTCCGATCGCATTGGTGTCAAACTCCGGATCTTCCAGTCCGGTATCCCATTCATCAAATTCAGATATAATATGCTCCGTATCCGAGTCCCATCGAACTTCTAATTCTCCTGCTGAATCCTCCGCTGTTTCCCATGTAGCAAACACCATGGTATCATATGTGCCTCCCTGTCTGCGGATAATCCATTTCAATGCGTTGTGAACTTTCTGGGATGTTTCATTTCCAATTGCAAATGCCTCTTCTTTCGTTGCAAATCGACCACGATACGTAAAATTATCCTTATCATTTGAAGAAATCAGTTTCGCGCCGTCTCCTTCATTTCGGATTTTCTTTGGCTGTAGATAGGAAATACTTTCTCTTTTTCCACTTAAATAGCAAAGTCCCTTTTCCCCTTCCATAGACCGTTGATACTGCTGATATTTTTCCCATAAGGTCTTATCTTTCCAGCATTCATCAACTGTTTCTGTCAGTGGATTACTTAAAGAGCGCACAATAAATCGCACAAACGCTTTACTTTGATCAATTCCCTGAATCGTTTCCTTTTCTGCCAGCGTTCCATCTTCATTTTGCTTCAATACCTTCTGTTCAATCAAATCATGCATCAAACTTTTCTTCTGCAGATAATAATAAATTGCTCTTACTTTATCATGGCAAAATTCTGACTCATACCATTTTTTTAATTGTTCCATGTAAATTTCAAAACAGCTTCCATCGTCCGCCACATAAAGCGGATAATCGCCCGCCAGATATCTTAAATTATCACACAGGGGATGGGCTTCTTTTCCAGATGTTCGGCTTCCTGATTTTTCTGTAACCGGAATAATGGTAAATTTATCATTTGCAGGAACCTGTTCGCCATGTAAAAAGTTACCTTCTTCATCAATGGTTACCGTAATCTGTGCCGTTGCCGTTGAGTGGAATGTTGGAAGCAGCGTATAGGGAAATTCACCACGATATTCTATTTTTCCTACCTTGTTCAGATTTTTTTCGTACAAATCCAGTGCTTCTCTTCCCCAGTTCACGTATCTTTCACCTCCCTTTTTTCATGTTCTTCTTTCTCGATATTTTCAAATATTTTCGGCTGCATTTTTCGTATATGACGTTTGATTGTACACTCTTCCGGACGGGGATAAACGATGTAGCCTCCCCTTGTCATGGTCGGATGTTCCCAGAATCTTACCGTCATTTTTCCCTGATCCTCCGACAAAACGGCTTCTTCCGCATAAGTAATTCCGTGATAAGAGAAACCGAAATCTATATCTTTTTCCATATCATCATAATATCCTGCTCCACTGCCAAATTCACACGGTTCCACAAATGCCTGACATTCTCTTGCTCCAAGAAAAATATCTCTCCGGCCTCCGCTCTTTACCATTCTTTCTGACATGCACTGATATTTTCGCTCATTTCTATCCTGTACCATGTTGACCTGATGCTCATTAAATTCAAAATGAGCACGTACCTGATAACGCACATCCTTTAAATACGTGTAGTATGCCAGTTCGTTTCCGCCATTGTATTTAATAGGACGAATACCCTTTGTTTCCGTCTGAATCCGGTTCATAACGCGAATTTCATCAATTACCCAAGAGATCGTGGGTTTCCAAAATATGCTTTCCGTAATACCTCGCAATGCCTCGTAAGTTGGAATTGAATAACTTGTTTTTTCGCCTCCAACACGCACCACCGGATCAGAAAACAATGCATAGTCCCCATACACCTCGTACTCTATGGTGTTCGCATGTTTTTCCATTGTACCACCTCCAATATGTTTAATAGTTCTCAAAGTTCATCTGCGGTTCTTCCAGCACACCAACTTCATTGCTGTAATACCCTTCGCTCAACACGAGTATTTCTTCATCACTAATTTGATATATTGCATTATTAAGACGTTCCTTCTGCACTTCTGAAATTCCAACCGTATATTTTTGCAGTTCCCGCAGCATCTTCTGCTTTTCCTCCCAAGGTAAATACTCACCATCTGCTCCGACGAATGCTGCAATCAGTTTTTTGGCCTCATCATTATATGGAACCACAACTGGAATTTTATAATCATTAGAAATAACTTCAAATTCTTTTCCTGCCGTTGCAAATGCCTGTGCCATTCCCCCCTTATACTCTTGTTCAAACTTATGCCAATATTGTTTTCTTCCCGGACAATTTTTTCCCAGCATTTCTATCAAGGTCGTTTTATAACTTTTCGCCGGAAATTTCGTGATATCAGTCTGCAGCACCTGATAGTAATACTGATAATAAATCGCTATCGCTTTCGACGAATCTAATCTTTTTTCAAAAATTTCAGGCTTACTTCGAAATTGTTCTAATAATTTTTGTACTGCTCTTTGTTCTTCTTGTATCTCTGGCAGCTTTTCCAGACTTTCGGCCTCGTTTGTCAATTGTACAATGTAAATCTTTCCAAACCAGGGATACTCCTTGTGGCGATTTCCTCTTCCAGCGGCCTGGATCACATGATCCAATCCCGCTTTTGATCGAATGACACAGCCAAAAGAAAAATTTACACCCGCTTCTACAACCGGTGTACTGATGCAGATCACTCTGCCTGTATATCCGGATTCTCTATTTTTTCGTAATGCCGCATGGACCGTTTCCAACGTGTCCTCTTTATTTTGCGGACAAAGTTTATTGCTCAGGTGAAAAACTTGATCTTCGTCTGAACAGCTGCTTTTTATCTTTTCATATACTTGTTTTGCACATTCGGTTGTATTTACTATGACCAGCACATTTCGAAATGTCTCAGCTTGCTGCAACGTAAAATCACAGAGATCCTCAATTTCCATTCCGCCCGGATACGCTTCTGTTTCTGTCAAATCTACGATATCCGTTCTTCGAAAGGCTTCTTCATACTTTTCTATGATTTCCGTCATCTCCATGCATTCACTTAAATTATTCTCTTTCAAATCTTTAATGGATGGCTGGGTAGCTGAACATAATACAACATCCGATTCCGCAAAATTGGTAAGAAAATTTACTGCTAAGTTAAAAAGTTCCATACACTTCTTCGGAATGGCCTGTACCTCATCAAAAATGATCACGCTGTTACATAAGGTATGCATTCTGCGGATATCTCTTTTCTGTCCCGAAAAAAGTACATTCAATACCTGTACAGCTGATGTCATAATAATTGGCACATCCCATGTTTCTGTCAGTTTTTTATAGTCTTTCTCCTGCTTTCCCTCCGAAAGAATCACATTGCAATGATGTTCCAGTACGATATCCGGATCGTCAACTGCTCTCCGGATCTCATCGGCATTCTGGCTTAAAATACTGTTAAATGGGGCAACATAAATAATATGCTGTTTTTGGGTCCGCTCGGCACGATACAGTGCAAAGCGCAAACTACTTAATGTCTTTCCAGCTCCCGTTGGTACTGTCAGACGATACAGTCTCGTTTCTTTTTCTGCCTCTTCATAGCACCTCTCAGAAATCTCCTGCCGGACTGCCTGAAGACTCTGGCCATTTTCTGCCTTGTTTCGAATTTCATGATTAAGATAGTTCTCAAAACATTGTATACTTTGTTGCCATATTTTCTGTATTTCTTTCTTTGAAATACGTTGTTTCAATTCTTCATTCTGAAAAAATTTTTCTGTATCTGTCCAATCACTGTCAAGCAGCATAGAAAGCAATACTCTGAAATACATTCCAATATAAAAATATCCATTTCCACAATGACGATTTTGTTTTGTGCTTTTTCGCACAAACATTCCTATTTTTTTATTAATCTGAACATATTGTGCATCTGCTGCTTCGCACACTTTTTGGATTTTCTCTTTATCAAAGATCTGAAAAAATCTTTCCTTCACAATGTCTTCCTGACACTCTTTTTCCGCTCTGCGTTCCTGTAAGGTACACCCGCTTTCAAAATCAATACAGTCGCTGATTCCATGATGTGAGTACACAACTGTACTTAACAGCTCTGCTGCTGTTTTCTGCTGCATCATTTTCCATAGCATCCGTCCACCTGCGGTTGAGTGATCCAAATCGTTTCGGTGTGCCTGATCTCCCTTTTTCAAGATATCTTGAAAATCTTTCTGCACATCATCAGAGAGTTTCCCCGCATCATGAAAAAGTGCGGCCGCCTCGACAAGTTTCTGAATCTCTCCCATAGGACAAATGCTTTTTGCATATGATGTTACATTATCTGTATGTTCCTGAAAGCTCTGGGTACGGCCTGTTTCAAAATCCACATGTGCAAGATAAATGTCACTTGTTTTATTTTCGTTTGTATTATTCATCACTTTCTCCTTTTGTCTATTTTGTTTATTTTTCGGAGTCAAGTTCTGATTTTTTATTCACTTTTACCACATTATAGCAGACTCCGACCTGTAGCGCAATATATTTTCAAACTTTTGTTCGATCATATATTTAGTTTATACCTCATCGTTTTCTACTTTGACATGTCAAATAATTCTATTCAAAATCCTTTTTACCACCTCTCCTCTTAAATCGCATTTCTGCCTTAGTATCAATTTGATTTTTATTTTCACATTGGGAATTTACAAAGATTTTTAGATTTTGTAATTCTTCCTTTGTGTGTTAGAGTATTTTTTACTCTAAAATTATAGAAGACTTTACAAATTAGAAAATAACGTATAGAATAGTATATGTTCGTAGTTTACTATTCTTTTTAGATCTTATCTATAAATGAGCAAATATCGAATTTTGCACAAACTTA
>ULSO01071860.1_pt1 | contig 26904 bp, 22 predicted proteins | sample 1956701 | NCBI WGS metagenome assembly ULSO01 (sample SAMEA4835708, study PRJEB28245) | human gut metagenome | biome: gut microbiome; material: fecal sample | place: Denmark | collected 2008 | reverse complement strand
TTTCTGAAAGCGTAGGTTCTGGAGCCTGTCTCTCCGCTGAAAAATCCTGTAAAACTTTTGTTTTACAGGATTTTTTATTACATACCTTTCTATTTAAGTTTCAGACTTCAAACCAATCCCCTAACAGCCCTACACAAAGCACAGCGCGATAAATTCCGCCATTTTCCTATCACATCACACCAAAAACACCCTATACTATCAAACAAAAAGTCATCAAAACTTGCTAATTTGTTTGCATTTAGATATATTTGCGCTCGATACAATAACAATTAACCATATATGTATTAGTAAGATGAAGAGATGTTTATTCACTGCGGCTCTTGCTCTGACATTGAGTGGAGCCGGGATGGCGCAAAACACCAATCCTTTTCTATCAGAATCGTATGGTACTCCGTATGAGATTGCCCCATTCGAAAAGATTACCATCGACAACTATCGTGAAGCCTACCTGAAAGGGATGGAAGAACAGAAGCAAGAAATCAATGCGATCATCCGAAATCGTGCGGTACCTGATTTCGAAAATACCATCGTCGCACTCGATCAAAGCGGAAAATTACTTTCTAAAGTCCAATCCACCTTCGGACCTATTTCAAGCAGTAATTCCACAGAAGAAACTCGTGCCTTGCAAAAAGAGCTTTCTCCACTGCTTTCGGCTCATAACGATGATATTTACCTGAATCCGCAACTCTTCGCAAAAGTGAAGGAGGTTTACGACAACCAGCAGAAATTCGGACTGAATAAAGAACAGACTAAACTGCTGAAGAACGTGTACGACCGCTTCATCCGCGGCGGAGCTGGACTGAACGATGAGCAGAAAGAGGAATTGCGTAAGCTGAACACTGAGATTTCCATGCTGCAACTGACTTTCAGTCAAAACCTGATGCACGAAACCAACAACACGTATGTCACTGTCGATAAACTGGAAGATCTGGAAGGACTTCCTGAAGCAAACATCGAAGCCGCAGCTAAAATGGCGGAAGAAAACGGACAGAAAGGCAAATGGATGTTCAACATGCAGCGTCCTAGCTGCAATCCAGTACTGCAATATTGCAAGAACCGCGAATTGCGCCATCGTATCTACGATGCATACTACAACAGAGGCAACCAGAACAATGAATACGACAACAAGGAAATTGCCCGCAAGCTGGTTACCCTGCGCTTGCAGAAAGCCAAACTGATGGGGTACGAAGACTATGCTTCGCTGGCCCTCGACAGCCGTATGGCAAAGAACGAGCAGAATGTCTATCGCCTGCTTGACCAGGTATGGGCTCCTGCGGTAGAGAAAGCCAAAGAAGAGCTGAACGATATCCGTGCCGAAATTAAGAAAGATGGATACAACTTCGAACCGGAAGGATGGGACTACATGTATTACCTCAACAAAGCTAAACAGTCTAAATATACCATCGACGAGGATCAGGTTTCAGAATACCTGCAAATAGACAACGTAATGAAAGGTATTTTCTATGTAGCCAACAAGCTGTACGGACTGACCTTCAAGGAATGTACAGACAAGTTCCCGGTATACGAAAAGACAGCCAAATCGTGGGAAGTCATCGATAAAGACGGAAAGGTTCTCGCCATCTTCTACAGCGACTACTATCCTCGCGACGGAAAAGGTGCAGGAGCTTGGTGTACTGGTTTCAGATCTCAGGACTACAATGGTACAGAACGTGTATTGCCGATAGTTGCAAATGTATGTAACATGGCAACTCCCAGCGGCGACAAACCTGCCTTACAGAGTATCGACAACGTAACAACCATGTTCCACGAGTTTGGACATGCACTTCATTCTTTTATGCGCGACGTGCATTACCACGGTGTATCGAATGTAGAACGTGACTTCGTGGAATTGCCTTCACAGTTCAACGAACACTGGGCTTTCGAACCGGAGGTATTGGATATCTATGCCAGACATTACAAGACCGGAGAAGTCATCCCGATGGAACTGGTTAACAAGATAGAAGAAAGCGCCAAATACGGTCAGGGATTCGCTACTATAGAATACATAGCAGCGTCACTGGTAGACATGGACCTGCATACGTTGAAAGAAATTCCTGCCGACCTGAACGTGATGGATTTCGAAACACAGAAGCTGAAAGAACGCGGCATCCCGTCGCAGATTCTTCCCCGTTACCGTGTAACCAACTTCAGTCATACCATGGGAGGCGGATACACAGCCGGATACTATAGCTACATGTGGGCAGAAGTACTCGACTGCGACGCTTTCGAGGCATTCAAGGAAACAGGCGACATCTTCAATCAGGAACTGGCCGAAAAGTTCCGCAAGTCTATCCTGACTCCGGGCGGTATCGACGACGGAATGACCATGTACAAGAATTTCCGCGGCCGCGAACCGAAAATCGATGGACTGCTCAAAAACCGTGGACTGATGAAAGAAGAGCCTAAGACTCTGATCAACGGTGATATAGAAAAACGATAAATCCAATCTCACATTACTGTTCCAGTAACAGAATAATTTTCAATCACTCCGGATATCCTTACAGGGAAATCCGGAGTGATTTCTTTTTGTCTGAAACCTGACAACCTGCCAGATATTTCTTCCAGCCCAACTGCCGAACCGCACACACCGTAACCTGCCCTGCATAAGGACAAATTATACATTTCACCCTCCAGTCTTCCATTTTACCCAATATCCCTTAAAAATATCCCTTTTTTAAAGAAAATATCAACAAAAATTTTTGTGTTTCTCCCCAATCCACTATATTTGTATACAATTTTGGTACGAAATGACGGAAGAAGACAAAAAGCTATTGAACACTTTCGAAGGGAAACTGAGGCATTTTATGTATTTATATGAAGAATTGAAACAAGAAAACGCCTCTCTCCGACAGCTTCTTGCCGAAAAAGAAGTTGAAATTTCCGAACTCCAGAATAGCCGGAAAGAATTAGAAGCCATGTATACCAATTTAAAGACAGCTCGCATACTCAGTATCAACGACAATGAACTCCGCGATACGAAACAGAGATTGGCGAAGCTTGTGCGTGAAGTCGACAAATGTATCGCTTTGCTGAATGAATAATTTAAACGGTGAAAAGAACATGACGGACGACCAAATGAAAATACATCTGCTGATTGACAATGAACGATATCCCCTCATCATCAAACGTGAAGAGGAACATTTATATCGGGATGCAGCCAAACAGATTGACTATAAGCTAAACAAATACCGCAATAAGTTCCCGAACTTCAATACTGAGAAGTATTGGGTTATGACAGCTCTGGAACTGGCTTTTGAAAATATGTCTATGAAAGACCGGAATGATACACAACCTTATCAGGAAAAGCTGAAACAGCTGGAAGAAGATATAGACGAATGTATCAAGAAAGAGAGTGAGTAAGCGTTTAGTGTACGGAAGATAGAAAACATTTGCGCACAAGCTTGAGGTCAGGCGTATACCTGACGGATGGTTTGTGCGCTTTTTATTTATATATATTTAAACTAACTTGTAATGTTGACATTAGTAATATTGACGGTCGTTGCCTTTCTGATTGGAGGGGCACTTTCATATGGCTTTTTCAAGTATGGCTTGAAAGGGAGATATGATAAAATTATAAAAGAAGCGGAAACAGAGGCCGAGGTGATCAAGAAGAACAAGCTTCTGGAAGTGAAGGAAAAGTTCTTGAACAAGAAGGCTGATCTGGAAAAGGAAGTGGCTCTGCGTAATCAGAAAATACAGCAGGCAGAAAACAAGCTGAAACAGCGCGAAATGGTGCTGAACCAGAAGAACGAGGAACTGCAGCGCAAACGGAACGAGAACGAGGCTATCAAGGAAAACCTGGATGCACAGCTCGTCATCATCGACAAGAAGAAAGAAGAACTGGACGCGCTTCAGGCTCAGGAACGCGAGAAGCTGGAAGCTCTCTCGGGACTTTCTGCCGAAGAGGCTAAGGAACGTCTGGTGGAATCGCTGAAGGAAGAGGCAAAGACACAGGCTCAGTCGTACATCAACGACATCATGGATGATGCCAAGCTGACTGCCAACCGTGAGGCGAAACGTATCGTCATCCAGTCTATCCAGCGAGTAGCTACCGAAACGGCTATCGAAAACTCGGTAACTGTATTCCATATCGAATCAGATGAAATAAAGGGACGTATCATCGGTCGTGAAGGCCGTAACATCCGTGCACTGGAAGCTGCTACCGGAGTGGAAATCGTTGTCGACGATACTCCCGAAGCAATCGTGCTGTCGGCATTCGACCCTGTCCGCCGTGAAATAGCCCGCCTTGCCTTGCATCAGCTGGTTACCGACGGACGTATCCATCCGGCACGTATCGAAGAGGTGGTTGCCAAGGTTCGCAAGCAGGTAGAAGATGAAATCATCGAAACCGGTAAGCGTACAACGATCGACCTGGGTATCCACGGTCTGCATCCTGAACTGATCCGTATCATCGGTAAGATGAAATACCGTTCTTCTTACGGACAGAACCTGTTGCAGCACGCCCGCGAAACAGCCAACCTGTGTGCTGTCATGGCATCCGAACTGGGACTGAACCCGAAGAAAGCGAAACGTGCCGGACTGTTGCACGATATCGGTAAGGTGCCCGATGAAGAACCGGAACTGCCACACGCACTGCTGGGTATGAAGCTGGCCGAGAAATATAAAGAAAAACCCGATATCTGCAATGCCATCGGTGCTCACCATGACGAAGTAGAGATGACCAGTCTGTTGGCTCCTATCGTACAGGTGTGTGATGCTATCTCTGGTGCTCGTCCGGGTGCACGCCGCGAAATCGTAGAAGCTTACATCAAGCGTCTGAACGATCTGGAACAATTGGCTATGTCTTATCCGGGTGTTACAAAGACATACGCTATCCAGGCCGGCCGCGAACTGCGTGTCATCGTAGGTGCCGACAAGATAGACGACAAGCAGACAGAAAGCCTGTCGACTGAAATCGCCAAGAAGATTCAGGATGAAATGACTTATCCGGGACAGGTTAAGATTACCGTTATCCGTGAAACACGTGCGGTAAGCTTCGCTAAATAATAAAGACAAGCGATTTCCCCGTACAAGGGAAATGCAAACAAAATAATACTGCGAAGTTACATATTACAAGTCACATAAAAAGAGCCGTATCCTTACTCAAGCATTGAGTAACAAGATACGGCTCTTTCTGTATGGATTTATCACGACACGCGTCATTTTCTTTCAGGGTGTATCGTCAACTTTCTCACGCAGCACGGAGAAAGTCCAGAATAATTTGTACAAAACTTCTTGCTTTTTGTACAAACTTTCAGAAAACATCCTCACGTTTTCAGAGATACGGGCCCATCACTTTTTCCGCACACGCATATCCTTCGTCGTACAAGGCAGAAAGTTTCTTCACATCCTTCTCAATCCGGTTCACTACCACCGGATGTTCGGGACGAATCACAATGATGCTTCCCTCGTCTTCCATGCGCTCCACCATCGCAAGCTGTTCGTTGTAAACCCGGCAACGATGACTCAGCACCACGCGCAGACGCGGATAGCGGGTGTAGATAAACCGCGGTACCCGGATGTCTTTCTCCGATTTGCGATACCCTCTGTTGCGGGTCAGCACCACGACGTTCTGCTTATATCCCTGATCGATGGCACGCAATACGGGAATGGAGTCCACAATTCCTCCGTCCAGCATCGGACGACCGTCGACATACGTAATGGGACATACATACGGCAGACTGCTCGATGCCTTCGCTATAGCCACCAAACGCTCCTTGTCTTCCTTTTCTTCCAGATAACAGGCACGCCCCGTCACACAGTTTGTCGTCACCATCTCAAAGCGTGTCGGATTCTTGAAATACGCCTCATAATCGTACGGCAGCAACTCCTCGGGAAAGATTTCGTACAATAACTTCTGGTCGAGTATGCTATGCTGATACCACAAATACTTCAAACCTATATAATGATATTTTTTCATCATATCGATGTTGCTGTATTTGGCACGCCCGCGCTGATGTGAGATATACGAAAGTCCGTTACACGCTCCTGCCGACACACCAATACTATATGGAAACTCGATATGATGATCCATGAAATAATCCAGAACACCGCAGGTAAACACTCCGCGCATGCCCCCTCCTTCGAGCACCAGGCCCATATTCTTCAGATCTAGTTTCATAGCGCACAATAGTTTAGTTTCACAAAGATACATTTTTTAGGAAAATGCTTAGGACATTATTCATTTTAATTTCCTATTTTTGCAACACTTATTACAATAAATTTACTTTAACTATTACAATATGTTTGATTCATCAGTATACCGCAATCGCCGTAAGGCTCTTAGAAAAAAAGTAAGTAGTGGTATTATCCTGATACTGGGAAACAACGAAGCCCCTGCAAACTATCCCGATAATACATATAAATTCCGTCAGGACAGTTCGTTCCTTTATTTCTTCGGACATTCACACCCGGGATTTGCCGGCGTGCTGGACGTAGATGCCGACGAGGATTATTTCTTCGGCGACGATGTGACCATGGATGACATTATCTGGATGGGTCCTCAGCCTAGCGTAAAGGAACTGGGCGAACGTGTGGGAGTGGAAAAGAGTTTTCCGTTTGCACGACTGAAGGATTTCGTCGGAAAGGCTATCTCTCAACGCCGCAAGATTCATTTCCTCCCGCCCTACCGTTACGACAACATGATGCTGCTGGAAGAGCTGACGGGCATCCGTGCTTCCATGACCAAGCAGCATGCGTCGCTGGAGCTGATCAAGGCTGTCATCAGCCTGCGTGCCGTAAAGGAAGCCTGCGAGATTGAAGAGATAGACAAGGCGTGCAACATCGGTTACGAAATGCATACGGCTGCCATGCGTCTGTGCAAGCCGGGTGTTTCGGAACAATATATTGCCGGAATTCTTGACGGCATCGCTGCATCGTATGGCAACATGGTATCGTTTGCCACCATTCTTTCGCAGAACGGACAGACGCTTCACAATCACGACCACAGCCAGATTCTTCAGACAGGACGTCTGATGCTGACCGATGCGGGTGCGGAAAGTGTCACCAATTACTGTTCCGACCATACTCGTACGATACCGGTAGGCGGAAAGTTCACCAGCCGTCAGCGTGACGTGTACAGCATCGTGCTGGCTTGCCACGACCGTGCGCTGGAACTGACTCGTCCGGGAGTGACTTACATGTCGGTTCACCTGGATGTATGTAAGGTGCTGGCTCAGGGATTGAAAGACCTGGGACTGATGAAAGGCAACGTCGACGAGGCAGTAGCTGCCGGAGCTCACGCACTCTTCATGCCTCACGGACTGGGACACATGATGGGTATCGACGTACACGATATGGAAGACCTGGGACAGTGCTACGTAGGTTATGACGATGAGACTCGTCCGTCCGATCAGTTCGGACTGGCTTCGCTGCGTATGGGACGCCGTTTGCAGGAAGGTTTCGTCATCACCGACGAACCGGGATGCTACTTCATTCCGGCACTGATCGACAAGTGGAGAGCGGAGAACATCAACTCCGAGTTCCTGAACTTCGACGCCATCGACAAGTTCAAGGATTTTGGCGGTATCCGTCTGGAAGACGACATTCTGATTACTCCCGAAGGCTCACGCTTTACCGGCGAGAAACACATCCCAATCACAATAGAGGAAGTAGAAAAGATTATGAATGAACAATAAAAACAACTAATAATTAAAACCTAAAAAGAAAAGATGAACAAATTAATTGCCATTTTGGCTCTGGGCGTATGTTTCAGCAACGTATATGCCAAGAACCCGAAAAAGAACAAAGCAGACGAAGGCTTTGTGTTTACAACAGTTAAGGAAGTACCTATCACCTCTATCAAAGACCAGAACCAGTCGAGCACTTGCTGGGCATTCTCTACACTGGGATTCCTGGAAGCCGAGCTGCTGCGTGCCGGAAAAGGTGACTTCGACTTGTCTGAAATGTTTGTGGTACACAAAACCATGGAAGACCGTGCCGTAAACTACGTTCGTTACCACGGCGATGCTTCATTCTCTCCGGGTGGAAGCTTCGAAGACATTGTATATTGCTACGAGAACTACGGTATGGTACCGCAGGAAGCTATGCCGGGTATCATGTACGGCGACTCTCTGCCCAACCACAACGAACTGGATGCCGTGGCTTCTGCATACATGAACGCCATCGCCAAAGGCAATCTGAAGAAACTTTCTCCGGTATGGAAAAACGGTATTCAGGCTATCTACGATACTTATCTGGGTGCATGTCCGAAGGAATTTACCTACAAAGGAAAGACTTACACTCCGAGAACATTTGCCGACGAAGCACTGGGCCTGAATATGGACGACTATGTTTCACTGACTTCTTATACTCATCATCCGTTCTATACTCAGTTCAACATCGAGGTACAGGACAACTGGCGTAATGCGCTTTCTTACAACCTGCCTATCGACGAACTGATGGCTGTCATGGAAAATGCCATCAACAACGGTTATACTTTCGCATGGGGTGCCGACGTAAGTGAACAAGGCTTTACACGCGACGGTGTGGCTGTTTGCCCGGACGCAGAAAAGGGTGCCGAACTGACTGGTTCTGATATGGCACACTGGCTGGGACTGAGCCAGTCTGACAAGCGCAAGGAGCTGACAAGCAAGCCGCTTCCTGAAATCACAGTTACTCAGGAAATGCGTCAGGAAGCTTTCGACAACTGGGAAACTACCGACGACCACGGAATGGTAATCTACGGTATCGCTAAAGACCAGAACGGAAAAGAATACTACATGGTTAAGAACTCTTGGGGTACTGAAGGCAAATACAAAGGTGTATGGTACGCTTCAAAAGCATTCGTTGCTTACAAGACCATGAACATTCTGGTAAACAAGCACGCTATCCCTGCCGACATCGCCAAGAAACTGGGACTGTAATTGTATAATATAGACCAATTATAAATAATTAAACGGTTAATCCCCGAAAATAAATGCGGGATTAACCGTTTTTTTCTTTCTTTTTTTCTAATTTTACAGATTGAATAACCAGGCCGAAGAAGAGAAACGACGCGACGCGTGTCCGGGTCTGGCTCCTGATACAGAAAAGAAAGAAAAAACATATATAAATGAATTACAAATGGAACTATCAACCTCCGACACTCGAACAGCGGGAAGCAGCTAGGGCACTGGCTAAGGATATCGGTATCAGCCCGATATTGTGCCGTCTGCTACTGGAGCGCGGCATCACTTCTACCGCCGAAGCCAAACGATTTTTCCGACCGCAGCTGAACGAACTGCACGATCCGTTCCTCATGAAGGACATGAGTATCGCTGTGGAACGACTGAACAGGGCTATGGGACGGAAAGAACGGATCATGGTGTACGGAGATTACGATGTGGACGGAACAACTGCCGTCGCATTGGTATACAAATTCCTTCAGCAGTTCTATTCGAACATCGATTACTACATTCCCGACCGCTATAACGAGGGGTATGGAGTATCGAAGAAGGGAGTGGACTACGCTGCCGAAACGGGCGTAAAACTGATTATTGTATTAGACTGCGGCATCAAGGCTGTAGAGGAGATTGCGTATGCCAAGGAAAAGGGCATCGACTTCATCATCTGCGACCATCATGTGCCCGACGATGTGCTGCCACCGGCCGTGGCTATCCTGAACCCCAAACGATTTGACTCGACTTATCCGTACGATCATCTGTCGGGCTGCGGTGTGGGATTCAAGTTCATGCAGGCTTTTGCCGTAAACAACGGGATAGAGTTTCACCAGCTGACTCCGCTGCTGGATCTGGTCGCCGTGAGCATCGCCTCCGATATCGTACCGATCATGGGCGAAAACCGGGTGCTTGCCTATCACGGACTGCGTCAGCTTAACTCGAACCCGAGCATCGGACTGAAAGCTATCATCGATGTCTGTGGACTGGCCGACCGGGAAATCACGATGAGTGACATCGTGTTCAAGATTGGTCCGCGCATCAATGCTTCCGGACGCATACAGAACGGAAAAAAGGCAGTGGATTTGCTCATTGAGAAAGACTTTCAGTCGGCTCTCGAAAAGAGCAACCAGATCAACCAGTTCAACGAAACCCGCAAGGACCTCGACAAAACGATGACCGAAGAGGCAAACAAGATTGTGGATCATCTGGAGAATCTATCGGAACGACGCTCCATCGTGATTTACAACGAGGCCTGGCACAAGGGAGTGATCGGTATCGTCGCTTCCCGCCTGACGGAGATTTATTACCGTCCGGCCGTGGTACTGACCCGTACCGACAACCTGGCTACCGGCTCCGCACGCTCGGTTTCGGGATTCGATGTGTACAAAGCCATCGAGAACTGCCGCGACCTGCTGGAGAACTTCGGAGGACATACGTACGCTGCGGGACTTTCCATGAAGATTGAGAACGTACCTGAGTTTACACGGCGTTTCGAACAATATGTAACCGACCATATCCTGCCGGAGCAGACCAGCGCGACCATCGACATCGATGCCCAGCTGGATTTCCGCGACATCACCCCGAAGTTCTTCTTCGACCTGAAGAAGTTCAATCCCTTCGGTCCGGACAATCCGAAACCGGTCTTCGCTACCCTGAATGTCTACGACTACGGTACGAGCAAGGTGGTAGGACGCGATCAGGAGCACATCAAGCTGGAACTGGTAGACAACAAGTCGAACAACGTGATGAACGGCATTGCATTCGGACAAAGCTCGCAGGCACGCTACATCAAGACCAAGCAATCGTTCAACATCTGTTACACGATTGAAGAGAATACGCACAAACGTGGAGAAATCCAATTGCAGATAGAGGACATCAAGCCCTCTTTCCAATAACCGCAATGATGAATGAAGTCACTTCCTGCCTGCAGGAATCCTTCATTCATCATTGCTCCTTTAAGAATCTTTATTCATCACTTTTCTACCGACGACGTGGACTACAAAAGCATACTGAAGCAATACTGGGGATATGACAGCTTCCGGGGAATACAAGAAGATATCATCAACAGCATCGGAAGCGGACGCGACACACTCGGACTGATGCCGACAGGGGGTGGCAAGTCCATCACCTTTCAGGTTCCCGCTCTTGCCCAGCCCGGATTGTGTCTGGTAGTCACTCCACTTATCGCCCTGATGAAAGACCAGGTACGCAACCTGCGCGACCGGGGTATCAAGGCTGTCGCCGTCTATTCGGGCATGACGCGTGAAGAAATTCTCGTGGCACTGGAAAACTGTATCTTCGGCGATTACAAGTTTCTCTATATTTCTCCCGAACGACTGGACACGGAGATTTTCCAGACCAAGCTGAGAAGTATGAAGGTCAGCATGATCACTGTCGACGAATCGCACTGCATCTCGCAGTGGGGATACGATTTCCGTCCGGCTTACCTGAAGATTTCAGATATACGTAAGCTGCTCCCCGGTGTACCTGTACTCGCCCTTACAGCCACGGCTACGCCCGAAGTGGTGAAAGATATTCAGCAACGGCTGGCATTCAAGGAAGAGAACGTGTTCCGGATGAGCTTCGAACGCAAGAATCTGGCCTACATCGTCCGCCGTACGGAAAACAAGGCCGAAGAGCTTCTCCACATCCTGAATAGCGTGGAAGGCTCGGCTATCGTCTATACCCGCAACCGAAAGAAGACCAAGGAGGTAGCCCAGTTCCTGAATGCACAGGATATCACTGCCACCTTCTACCATGCCGGACTGAACAATGACATCAAGGATCAGCGACAGAAGGGATGGGTAAACGGAGAGTTTCGGGTAATGGTAGCTACCAATGCCTTCGGTATGGGTATCGACAAGCCCGATGTGCGACTGGTGGTACACATTGACTTTCCCGATTCGCCCGAGGCTTATTTTCAGGAAGCGGGACGTGCCGGACGCGACGGACAGAAAGCCTATGCCGTACTGCTGTATGCCCGCAGCGACAAAGCCGTTCTGAACAAGCGTATCGGCGATACCTTCCCCGAAAAGGACTATATCCGTCAGGTATACGAACATATCAATTACTATTACCAGATGGCGATGGGCGACGGACTGGGCTGTACATACGCCTTCAACATCGACGAGTTCTGCCGGAACTTCAAGCACTTCCCCATTCAGGTGGACAGCGCACTGAAGATTCTCACCCGTGCCGGCTATCTGGAATACACCGACGAGCAGGACAATGCTTCCCGACTGATATTTACCCTGAGACGCGACGAGTTGTACCGCATCCACGAAAGCAGTCCGGAAACAGAGAACCTGATCCGCGTCATCCTGCGCTCCTATACCGGCGTATTCAGCGATTACGCCTACATCAACGAAGATACGCTTGCCCTGCGCAGTGGCCTCTCCCGTCAGCAAGTGTACGACACACTGATATCGCTCACCCGGCAACACGTCCTGCACTACATACCGGGAAAGAAAACGCCCTACATCATCTATACCCGCGAGCGTCAGGAGAGTGAACGCCTCGTGATAAGCCGTGAGGTATACGAAGACCGGAAGGCTAGTTACGAACGGCGTATCAAGGCCATGCTCGACTATGCCGATGCCGAGCATCAGTGCCGCAGCCGTCTGCTCCTACAATATTTCGGCGAGAAGAACGAACACAACTGCGGACAGTGCGACACCTGTCTTGCCAAACATGCCTCCGGACTGAAGCAGGGAGAGTTCGAAGATATCCGCAACGAAATCATGTCCCTGCTGCAAACGCCCCGTTCCCTGCAAGAATTGCTGGATGCCCTGTCCGGCGACAAGGAGAAAGGCCGGAAAGCCTTGTCGTACCTGCTGGCAGAGGATGTAGTCGACCAGCAGGACGGAAAACTATTTATCTGCAAATGAACATATTTACCGAACCTTTGTTATATTAAAAAATACAGAGTATGAAATCGACATTATCAATTTTACTGCTGGGCTTGACCGGTCTATTCGCATCGCAGCCCGCAAATGCTTGCACAGGCATCACACTGAAAAGCAAAGACGGAACTACAATCGTGGCACGTACCATCGAATGGGGAGGAAGTGACCTGAAAAGTCAGTATGTCATTGTCCCGAGAGGATATGCGGCACAGTCGTATACCCCCGAAGGAGTGAACGGAATGAAATTTACCGCACGTTACGGATACGTGGGACTGGCGGTAGAGCAAAAGGAATTTATTGCGGAAGGCGTGAACGAAGCCGGACTGTCTGCCGGACTGTTCTACTTCCCTGCTTACGGAGAATATGAGAATTATAACGCAGCGGAAAAAGACAATACCATTTCCGACCTGCAACTGGTTTCGTGGATCTTGGGTAACTGCGCCACGCTGGATGAGGTAAAAGAGGCGGTAAAGAGTGTACATGTAGTCAACATCGACCCGCGTTCGTCTACCGTTCACTGGCGATTCACCGATCCGGCCGGCAAACAGCTCGTACTGGAAATAACGGGACAGACCCCGCACTTCTTCGAAAACAACTTAGGTGTGCTGACCAACTCTCCGGGCTTTGAATGGCAGCTTACCAACCTGAACAATTACGTGAACCTGTTCCCGGGAACGGCTCCGGCACAAGATCTGGGCACTACCCCGCTGAAATCGTTCGGAGCAGGAAGTGGATTCCTGGGTATACCGGGCGATGTAACCCCTCCTTCACGCTTCGTACGCGCAGCTTTCTACCAGTCGACTGCCCCACAGCAGGACACTGCCGAAAAAACCGTACTTCAGGGATTCCAGATTCTGAACAACTTCGATATTCCGGTAGGTATTGAATTTCCTCTGGGAAAAGTTCCCGTCGACATCCCGAGCGCCACGCAGTGGACATCAGCTACCGACATGGCGAACCGGACCATCTATTATCGCACCATGTACAACAGTGCGATACGCAGCATCGACCTGCGGACCATCGACTTTGCCAAAGTGAAATACCAGGCTATCCCGCTGGATAATGTTACTCAGCAGCCTATCCAGCAGATCAAAGTATCTCCATCTCCCAAGTCCGGTCGCAAATAGTGAGATAATCCATTTCGGGCCGAGTCCCGAAAACCAACGCATAAAACGAGGTATCTCTCTGTTTTAAACGAACGATCTGTTTCATTAATTCATCCTCTACGGGTGGCATTTCGAAATCGGAAATCATCACGACATCCGAACGATGCCACCCGTTTGTTTGTATCATACGGATGGCTTCCTTCAGTGCCGGAGCCATATCGGTACCCCCGTCGAAGCGATAATTCAGGAAATCGGCCAGCAGCGGCAGGTCGGTCCGCAAGTCCTTGATCAGCATGCAGTGAATATCTTCGGCAAAGTTGATGACATAGCACTTGCGATGCGTACTGTCTACCAGCTTCGCTACCGCCAGCAAAGCCGATTTTGCCAGCGTCTCGCGCTTGCCCTGCATGGAGCCGGAAGTATCCAGACAAACCACAAACGGCCCCTGACCGCTCACGGGCTTTCTGCCTTTCTGAAGTGTCGAGCTGTCTTCCGCCGAACGACTGTCGAATACCTGCAAACGTTTTTCCACAAACTTCTGCATGAATACCGGACGGAGCGCCTCATCCGTCAGGTAACAGTACTCCATCGGGAGCAGATGATTCAAGTCGTTACCCAAAGTCACTCCCTCGATATCGCTGCGTACGGCATGGCGAACCAGTTGCTCTTCACGGATACCTCCCAGCGGGTCGAAACTGCGCTTCTCTCCCTTGCTGTGCTTTCCTAATACCCGCACCAGTTCACGAATATGCCGGTTCTGTTCCATCACCTTTTCATAGGGCACAATACGACGGTAAAGCTCCGGACGGTTCAGCAACAGCCACCTCACGCGCGAGCCCGTCACATCTGCCACCGTTTTCAGTCCGTTCTGTTTGTCGAGCAGGGCAAATCCCTCGCACAGCGATTCAATGTGATGATACTGATAATCGTACTCCTTGTTCGTGAGCAGGCGATGCCACTTATCCAGAAAAAGTTCCTGCAAGCGTTTCCGTTCGGGACTCAGCAAAGGCAGCCGTTCCAGCCGTTCGATGTAATAAGGCACGTCGAGCTCGGCCAGTGCATAACGCTTGCGGAAAGCCGACTGCATACGGTAAAGGAAATCGAGGAAATCGGACGGCAGCAACTGTTCGTGCTCGTAAAACACTTCCCACTCGGGCGTGTAGTGAGAATAAAACTCCTGCAAGGATGGAGCCGTCTTGCGGTAATACTCCCATACCGCTCCCTCCAGCTCCCCCGGACGCACCGTTCCGTGCTGCAAGGCCTCGCTCAGGCACTCAAAGCACCTGCGCCGGAGCTCCTCCAAATAAGTCGCCTTCAGATCCTTGATCCGGATACTCCTCGTTCTCTTTTCGGTACGCATGTTTCAGTTCGTCAAGTTCATGTTTATACTTTTCCAGCGAATCCTGCTGCACACGCAGCATCTCATCCATCTTCCGGCGTTCCTGTTCGCTCAGGAACAGGTGGTTCCGGCAGTATTCCCTCTCGGCATCAAAAAACTCCTTGCTGCCGGCATCCACCCGCAAAAGCAGCTCCTCCAGTCCCCGAAAGCGGCTGGTCAGGTCGTTTTCCGGACGTACCTCGATAGCCGGAAGCGGTTCCGCATCGGCGTTGCAGCGCAAGGGATACTCATAATTGTTGATGAATACCGAACGTCTTCCCTTGCGCAGGGAATAAATCTTGTTCTGAGGTACCTTGCCTCGCATGGAAAGGTCGTATTTCTTCAGGATAAAGCACTGCGACTTGTACTTGTCTTTATGCAGATAAAAGAGTTTCCCCGTATCGTCGAGCGACTGGAAATCGGAAGCAAACATCAGCAAGCGTCCTGCCAGTCGCACCCGTTCGATCTGATAATAATACGAGTCGACCAGCATCAGTCCCGGATCGTGACTCTCGCGTACCGTACCCGCTGCCATCAGTTCCTCTTTCAGGGCCTGCAACTCACGGTCTACTCCCTGCAAGTTCAGCAGGTACCCTTCGGCACTCTGACGTATCGCCGCGCCAAGCATTTCTTCGGAAACACTTTTCTGCGTCACGTCGCTCCACAGACAGTGTGCCAGCAACAGACAGTCCGACAGACGGACAGCTTCCGAACCATTCAGGAAAGCCGATGCACGTAGCAGCTTGACCATCTTCTTCCAGCGGCGGTCGGATACATACAGCGGGAGTTCCGCCGACTCATCGTTCTGCAAGCGACGGTTGTAGTCCTCTATTTTCTCCTTCAGCAGATGAATCACTTCGAAAATGGAGTAATGCAAGGTAATGCCTGCTATCTGCTGCTGCCATCCGCTATACTCCTCGTCGCCGATGGCAAGTTCCTCCGGTACACACGGCTCACTCTCGTCGGCCGAAGCAATCATCCGGTCGAAATCGGACAAATCTTCCACCCCTGTCACCATGACACGCAGCAGGAAACGGTCCCACAAAGCCTCCAGCCCCTGTCCTACCGCCGGCAACTCATTCGATGCCGCCACCAGTCCTTTTAGCGGAAGCTGCATCGTCACCCGTCCGTTGCGGAAAATTTTCTCGTTGACAGCCGTCAGCAACGCATTCTGAATAGCCGGTCCCGCCTTCCAGATCTCATCCAGAAACACCACCGTAGCCGAAGGCAGATAGCCTTCGGTCACCCGTTCGTACGTATCGCCTTCCTTCAGTTTCGAAATGGAAACCGGTCCGAAAATCTCATCGGGCGTACTGAAGCGCGACATCAAATACTCGAAAGCCTCTCCCCCGCGGAAAGCCAGCTTCAGGCGGCGCGCCACCATACTCTTTGCCACTCCCGGAGGTCCCAGCAAAAAGATACTCTCGCCTGCCACGGCAGAAAGCAGCGACAGCGCGATGACATGCTCCTTGCCGAACACCCGTTCGTTCAACTGCTGCAACAACTGTTGTATGCGTAATCTCAAATCGTCCATGCGTTACGGTTTTAGTTGGTTTCTCTTTGCCTGCCAGACCACCCTTCCCGTCTGCATCACGACAGACAGGAAAATCAGTCCCAGTCCCGTATAGAAGCTGAAGTTCAAGTCCTTTGCTTCCCGAAAGATAATCATTGCCAGAATGATGCTGTAAATAGGCTCCAGGTTGTACGTCAGATTGAACGTAAACGCCGAGATCTTCTTCAGCACCTGTATCTGAAGAATGTACAGCAGAACGGTACATACCGAAGCAAAGACCAGCAAATAGCCGAAATCGGTAGCCGAAGGCAATATGGTAGGTACAGGAAAGAAATACAGATACAAAGGCAACATGCAGGTCAGTCCCGCAAAGCCCCCTCCCATTTCATAGAGCAAGGTAATGCCCGACGGATAACCCGATGCCACTTTCTTGTTGCAGATAGTAAACAGAGAAGCCAGTGCCGACGACACCACTCCCAGGAGAATACCCGTCCGATAACGGGTATCGAAATGAAAGATGAGCACAATGCCCGCCACTCCGATCAGGCTGAATACGATTTCGCTTGCCGATACCCGGTGACGGTTGATAAGTGGATCGAACAAAGCGGTAAAGAAACTCATCAGCGACAAGCAGACCACCCCGATAGATACGTTCGAGGCCTTGATACTGCCATAGAAAAACAGCCAGTGTACAGCCAGCAACAATCCCACCGAGGCGATACGCAGGGCATCGCGGGCAGGAAGTTTCCGCAGTTTCTTCAGCAGGAAAAGTACGATATAGAACAGCACACCAGCCAACAACATACGATACCACACCAGCAGTCCCTCGTTCAGGGTAATCAACCGCCCGAAGACTCCTGTACCTCCGGCTATCAGTACCGAGAGGTGAAGTTTGATAAAAGCCTCTTTCATCCGTTTTATTTTTTGTCGCCGCAAAGGTACAAAACAATTTTATAGCACGGGAGGCGAACGGATGCAAAAACATCCTTACTCAATCTTCATGGTCTGCATCTGCTCCTTGGTTGTTCCGAAACGCTTGCCATACCAGGTCCAGTAGTACGTGGCAGCCCAGAGAAACAAGCGTTTGTTCAGCGGCATGGTGGCCCGTATCGTACGGTAACTCCCGCTTCCGACAGATTTCGCCAGCTTCTTGACCGCTCTGACCGCTACGTAACGAAACGGGGTACCGAGTATCGCCTCCCCGCTTCCCAGTGCCAGCACCGAACCCATCCGATAACCGTTCTTCCGGCAGAAGAAACGAAGCATCTTCAAGGCGATGTCGTTTTGCTGATGCTCTAGAAAACCGCAGTTAATCAGGATCGACACCACCGGTTTCCGTTCCGGAGGATTGGCTTCCAGATGCTTCAGGAAATTCAGGAAACCTACCGGAAGCGAATCGGCATAAAGCGGAAACACCAGCAGCACATCAGAATATTCCGACATCCTCCGGCAGAGTTCGGCATGATTGTTCTTCGATATATTGAAATAATCCGACGGCAACTGGCAGTTGGTCGAAAAGATTTCGGCATATTGCCGTGAATTGGATTTCGGCGCCCTCGGGCTGCCGTTCAGAATCAGTACGTTTCCCATTTTTCTACAATTTCTTTCACCGCATCGTTCAGCAGAACTTCGGTGGTAAACTTCACTTCATAACTCTCAAAACTCATATTGATGGCATTACGGGCTATCAGCTGCCGGAAGATATCCTGCTCCTCGGGCGAGATGTCACCGTAGGCAAGAATCGTGGCTTTCTTCATCATCACGGCCCGCTGCACGTGATGCGTTTCTCCCTTGTGGATGCGTATAAAGGCCTGCTGCACGGGAATGGCGCGCTCCAGCATGGTTTTCATCACGCTGTCGTAGCCGCCGTAACACAGGCGACTGACATACAGTACCGTATCGCTTGCGGCGATATACGGATACACCCGGGTGGCATCGTCACGAATCACACATCGGCCCGGCGTCTTCGTCCAGCATCCGAAGCATCCCATGCAGTTGGCTATCCGCAGGGAGGATAAATCGATGTATTTCACCGCCTCATCCTTCAGAAAACTCACGTCGACAGGGCGGTCGGTCATAATCAGTTTCATAATCTTTCTGTCTATGTTTAAAGGAAATTCAAATGTCTTTCAAACGGCCGAACCGTCTGAATCAGAACAAGGGTACTTTCACTTTAGTTCACAACCAACCTGCCGTATACGTTTTTTTATGAAAATATTAGTTAACTGAATATGAACGGAAAAGCGCTGTAACCTTTTTTAGGTATCTACACCGTGCGTATTATAAAATCTTTACTATATTTGCCACCGACCTGATTTGACAAAAGCTATATAAAGGCTTACGCATTAACAAAAACTGCTTATACTATGGATAAAACCAACATTATCGGAGAAAAGATCAAAGGCCTCAGAATGGCCAAAGAAATAAGTCTGGATGAACTGGCAGACCGTACCGGGCTTGCCATCGAACAAATAACCCGCATCGAAGAAAACATTGATATACCGTCGCTTGCCCCGCTGGTAAAGCTGGCACGTGCTCTGGGAGTACGTCTGGGAACCTTCCTCGACGACCAGCCCGATGAAGCCGGTCCGGTAGTATGCCGTCACGGAGAGGCCGACGATACCATCAGCTTTTCGAACAATGCCCTCGATGCCCGGCAGCACATGCACTATCACGCCCTGTCGCGCAGCAAGACCGACCGTCACATGGAGCCGTTCATTGTCGACATCGATGCAGACGGAAACAGTGAATTCAATCTCTCGGCACACGAAGGCGAGGAGTTTATCATGGTACTGAAAGGAACGCTCGAAATAAACTATGGCAAGTATACGTATCTGCTGGAAGAAGGAGATACCATTTACTACGACTCTATCGTACCGCATCACGTACATGCGTTCGAGGGACAGGAGGCCCGCATCCTGGCCGTTATCTATACGCCTATCTGACAAACTGACTATATATGATACAATTATCGGAAAGAACCCTGGGCGACTGGCTGGAACACTGGGCTGCCGAAACGCCCGACAAGGAATACATCGTATACTCCGACCGTAACCTGCGCTTTACGTGGAGTCAGTTCAACCGCCGTGTAGACAATATGGCGAAGGGATTGCTTGCCATCGGCATTACGCACGGCACGCATGTAGGGATATGGGCACGAAACGTCCCCGACTGGCTGACGTTCCTTTATGCCTGTGCCAAGATTGGTGCGGTAGCCGTTACCGTCAACACCAACTACAAGCAGGCGGAGCTGGAATACTTGTGCGAGAACTCGGACATGCATACTCTTTGTATTGTCGACGGAGAAAAGGACAGTAACTTTGTGGAGATGACGTACCGCATGCTTCCCGAGCTGAAGACATTCGAACGCGGCCACATGAAAAGCAAACGTTTCCCGCACATGCGAAACGTTATCTATATCGGTCAGGAAAAGTATCGCGGCATGTACAATACGGCGGAGATTCTGCTGCTGGGAAACAACATCAACGATACCGTACTCGACGAGGCCAAGAGAAAAGTCAACTGCCACGACACGGTAAACATGCAGTATACGTCGGGGACGACGGGCTTCCCCAAGGGAGTGATGCTTACCCACTATAATATCGCCAACAATGGACTGCTGACAGGAGAGCACATGAAGTTCACTGCCGACGACAAGCTCTGCGTATGTGTACCGCTGTTCCATTGTTTCGGGGTAGTGCTCGCCACCATGAACTGCCTGACACACGGCTGTACGGAAGTCATGGTAGAACGGTTCGATCCGCTGCTGGTGCTCGCTTCCATCCACAAGGAACGCTGTACGGCACTCTACGGGGTACCGACCATGTTCATTGCCGAACTGAATCATCCGATGTTCGACATGTTCGACCTGTCCTGCCTGCGTACGGGTATCATGGCAGGATCGCTCTGTCCGATAGAGCTGATGAAGCAGGTGGAAGAGAAAATGTTCATGAAAGTAACCAGCGTATACGGCCTGACAGAGGCCTCGCCGGGTATGACGCACAGCCGCATCGACGACCCGCAGGAGGTACGCTTCACCACGGTAGGACGCGACTTTGAGTTTACGGAAGTAAAGGTTCTCGATCCGGAAACGGGTGAGGAATGTCCCCAAGGCGTACAAGGCGAAATGTGTAACCGCGGATACAATACCATGAAAGGATACTACAAGAATCCGGAGGCTACCGCCGAAGTGATAGACCAGAACGGTTTCCTGCACTCAGGCGATCTGGGTGTAAAAGACGAGAACGGCAATTACCGCATTACGGGACGCATCAAGGACATGATTATCCGTGGAGGAGAGAATATCTATCCGCGTGAGATAGAAGAATTTCTCTATCAGATGCCGGGCATAAAGGACGTACAGGTGGCAGGTGTCCCCTCGAAAAAATACGGTGAGGCGGTGGGAGCCTTCATCATCCTGCACGAAGGATATACGATGAACGAATACGATGTCCGTGAGTTCTGTGAGGGAAAGATTGCCCGCTACAAGATTCCGAAATATGTTTTCTTCGTGAAGGAATTTCCGATGACGGGAAGCGGAAAGATTCAGAAGTTCAAGCTGAAGGACTTGAGTCTGGAGCTTTGCCGGCAGCAAGGCATTGAAGTGATTTAACAAAAGAAGTCGCCTCAAAATAGAATTGCAAAAATAAAAATCTTACATACAGATTGAAACTTAGAAATAAAAAATCTCCTGCTTTTGTCTTTGTCCCTTTCAATTACAAGACTAAAAGCAGGAGATTTTTATGTTACCGGCACATACTGCCTCTCTGTTTATCAACTTATTTTACAATTTTCACCAGAATCGTCTTGCCGTCCGGTTCACCCTTGGTATTGTAAGTTTCCGATTTTACCAGACCGATACCTTCGGCATACCATTCAGTCACACGGATGGTTTCCGATTTCAGCACAATCTTTGTACGCTTCAGGTATGAAATCTTGATACAATCGAACTTACCAGCCGTCGTGCTGACCTGTTCCGTTCCCATGTAAGCCGCTCCCGAAATAGTAACCTCATTCTTTAGCATGTTCGAAATCAGCGAATAAGAACGGTCGGGAATGGTTTCGCCTGCCTTCGACTGATCCTTGAGAGTGAACGAATTATCTCCCTTCAGCTTCAGTTCCTCTGCCATAGCCTGACGAGCCTTCGAGTCGTACTTGGCCGGATCGGAATCCGATTTGATATAAGGACCGTACATCAAATCCTCCTGACAGGTAGTAACATTGCCGTCGTAGCTCCAATTATAGAGCGTATAGCTGGTATTGTTCTTTGTCTTGTTGGTTACAATCTTGGCAAAGTACTGTGCGCTTGCTCCTGAAGCATTGTTCACACCATTATATACTGTAACCGTTTCGTTCGACAGGCTCTGTCCTGCCTCGTCATAATTTACGTAATGCAATTCCGTACCGTTCGTTGTACAGAAATATTGTGCCTGCATGGTATGACATGCCAGCAAGGCAACAATGGCCAACAGCATCTTTTTCATAAGTTATCTTTTTTAATTTCACAGCTTTATTGTCGTGCAAACATACGAATTTCTTTCCAGCAAACATATTCATTAAGTTAATTTTCTACGTATCTTTGCAACACATTAACATAAAAAGATAAAATTATGGGCTTATTATCATCCTTATTCGGAGGAAACAAACCGAGCGAAGAACAACAGGCTAAACAAGAGAAAAAGAATTTCGAAATCCTGAAATACGACGGCATACGCGCACGCAACATGCATCAGTTGCCTTATGCCATCAAGTGTTTCGAACAGGCTGTGGCACTGAACGATGAACCGGAAACCTTGCAGCTGCTTGCCAGTGCTTACGTGGAAGCCGGACGCATCGACGATGCACGTATCACGCTCGACCGCCTGATTGATAAGACCCCCGACAACATAAAAGGACTGCTCTCGCTGGCCAACATCTGCTACATGCAGGAAGATTACGAAAGCATGAACGATGCTTGCCAGAAAGCCATCCATCTCGACGAAACCAATGCACTGGCCTACTATCTGGCTGCCAAGGCTGCACGGGGCATGAAGAACGACTTGCAGGCCATCGTCATGCTGACCAAAGCCATTGCCCAGAACGAAGAATACGGGGCTGCCTATCTGCTCCGTGCCGAGGTATTGTGGGACATGCGTCAGGCAAAGGATGCCATGGACGACGTGGAAAAGGTACTCTCTCTTACTCCCGAAGATGAAGACGCTCTCCTGCTGAAAGGAAAGATACAGGCGGCACTCGGCGAGGTAAATGAAGCCTACGCCTCCTTCGACCAGGTACTGGAAGTCAATCCGTTCAACGAAAAGGCTTACCTGCTGAAAGGAGAAATGCTGACCGAACAGAAAGCATTCGACAAGGCTGTGGAGCTGTATACCGAGGCCATCGAGCTGATGCCCCAGAATGCCATGCTCTATCAGGAACGGGGACGCATCCGACTGCTGAAAGGAGATAAGGACGGATCGGTAGACGACATGAAGAAGGCCATCGAACTGAATCCGGAAAACGAAAAACAAATTACCGGAAATTACGACAATTTCAAACAAAATTCTGCCCCAGGCATATATTAAGCGACAAAAAGCATATCGATTTTACAAGAAATCACTATTTTTGCACACAAACTCACCCATATAGACAGGCATTGAATGGCTCCAATCCTGCAACAAGGATCTCTCTTAATCCGGACAACCGGCTGACACCCGGTCCCGGTACACAAACAAGACAAGAAAACCGCTTACGCACTCCGTATGCCCGTTTTCTGTGAAATTAAGACCGATGGAATAAAACACCCTTCCATTTTTATGCCTTAACAAGATTGGGGCATTACTACATTTATGCATAAACATTTTGTTTCTCAATGCCTGTATGATACACATCGGAATGACCATCAAATCGGAACTCGACAGACAGGAAAGGTCTGTTACCTGGTTCGCCAAGAAGCTCTACTGCGACCGGACCAACGTGTACAAAATATTCAAGAGGAAGAGCATCGACACCGAACTGCTGCTGCGTATATCGGTGATACTCAATACCAATTTCTTTCAGTATTACGAAGATGCCTACCGTCAGGCAGCCGATTCCGAAGCCGATGTGTGAACGATCGGCTACACTTCCGTTATCAATAAGCTACACACATCGTCTTTTCGCTTTTTTAAATCTCCTTACTTTTGTGAAAAATATCAAAAGAAGTAGACATGAGAAAGAAGATTCTATTAATCATCGCTTTGTGCGGCTTCTATGGGGTTGGGGCAGCACAACAGTCTGACGACACGACAGACAGAATCAGGTTTGGTGTAAAGGGAGGAGCAAGCTTCTCGAACATGAAGTATTCCAACCTGGACCAATACGACAAAAGTGGAGTGATCGGAGGCGTAGGGGGTGTGTTCGCCGAATTCGATCTGGGATACTACCGCCGCTTTTCTATCCGTCCGGAACTGATGTTCACAAGAAGAGGATCGGAGGTAAACGGTGTTTACAACGGTACTCCGTTCAACTACCAGCTGACAGCCAAATATACTGATGTACGCATTCCGGTCATCTTCAATTTCAACGACCCGGATAAAATCAATCCTTACATTTACGTTGCTCCTGTCTTCGGATTCGCACGGGGTGGAGATATCAATTACTCGGAAGTATCGGGAACCGATGTCAATGCTTATCCGCTCATGGATCTGAGTGATGCCAACTTCTCGAAATTCAATTTCAGCGCGGCTGCCGGTGTGGGTGTCCGCTTTCCGGTGCGCCTGACCGACTCGAAAAGACTTTATCTGGCACTGGAAGCCAACTATCAGTACGGATTTACAGATACTTACGGTGACAAAGAAAAGAACGGAGAAGCCATTGCCGTCAACCGCCGGGCGTACGACATAACCGGTACCCGCAAGAACCGTGGCTTCGAGGTAACCGCATCGGTATCTATACCGCTCAGCATCTTCAAGAAATCGAAGAAGGCTCCCCAGCAGCAGGAATACGTATATACTCAGGCTCCGGTGGTAGCTCCCGAACCCGCTCCGGTGGTACAGGAAAAGCCTTGCTATACCCTCGACGAAATCCTGCAACTCATTGCCGAGAACAAGTCCATCAAGGGAAAGACAATCTGTGCGATAGACATCATCAACTTCGAATTCGACAAGAGTACCCTGACACAGAAGTCGCGCGACTATCTCGACAAGATAGCCATCCTGTTCAAGCAGAACGGATGCCGTGTCGAAATCAAAGGCCATACAGACAGTACGGGTAGTGCCGACTACAACATGAAGCTCTCCGAACGCAGAGCCAAAGCCGTATACGAATACCTGATACAGAAAGGAGTTTCTCCGCAGAAACTGTCGTACAGCTACTACGGCATGACCAAGCCTATCGCTACCAACCAGACCAGCGAGGGACGAAGAATGAACAGAAGAGTGGAATTTGACATTATCGACTAATCAAAACGTAAAGAAGGCAATGAATATGAACTTACAGAATATCATACGACGCGCAAGGATTTATGCGCTCATGCTGCTGGCAGCAAGTGCCACATTATGCGCCTGCATCTCCGACGGCGATGAAACCATCGTACTGGAAGAGTCGCAGGCTACGGCTTCCCAGCTGATTCTCGGCGGATGGGAACTGGCTGGCTACGAAGTGACCGACGAAAACGGCAATCCGGTGAACGAACCGGGGATTGAAAGTCAGGTACCGGCCATGCCGTCTTTCGATTTTCAGGACGATGATATCTGCCTTATCACCCCGCCGAACGAGGCCGTGACCGAAGGCAAATACAACATCTCCAACGACGGCTCCACTCTCTGGGTAGAGGGCTACGGTGAATGGGAAATCTATTCGCTGGGCAAGAACAAGCTCATGCTGATACGGGATATCATCTACAAGGGACAGACTTACACCGTCACGTATACCCTCGTGCGGAACGCTCCGGGTGCAAACGACCCCAATGAGGGACTGGGAGGAGGAATCGGCAACGTAGACGATAACAACCCTTACCAGCCGTGGGGACGTAACCTCGTTTCAAAGATTACGCTGACACGCCACTACACCAGCGACAATGACATCGACAAGATCGTGTACAATTTCCAGTACGATGTCAAGTCGCGTATCATCGAATACACCGTACAGAAGTACGACGCGCTTTCGAACCTTGTCACCAGTACGGATAAATTCAACTTTACCTACGATGACGACAAGGTGTACCTCTACTACAACGACAAACTGATGAATACGGGTGTCATCGGACACAACGGCTACCTCAACTACCTGTACGAAGGCGACGCGAGTGAGGCCAACAGCTTGTTCAACTACGATACGGACGGCTATGTGACTTACCTCAACACCGACGGAACGGAATGGACTCCGACGTATGCCAACTCATGGAACGACGGCAAGAACCTTATCTCACCGACTATGGGAGGGGATAAGCTCAGCTACAACTCGGATGCGCTGAATAACCTGTCTGTCGATTTCAACGGACTGACAACCAGCTGCTACCAGTGGGAATGGTTCATGCACTACGACTATTCGGGCATCGTACTGGGACTGTTCGATTTCTATGGAAAGAGAAGTCACCTGGTTGCCAGCAAGGTAGTCAGAAGCTCATACTGGATTGACGAAATGACCGACTGGGAAACAACCAAATCGGATACAGGCGACTACATCATCACCTTCTATCAGATTACACGTACCAGCGCGAACAATCCGTTCATCGCTACCTACGAGATTGAATATTATCACTAAACATCACAGAGAGTCGCATCATCGCTCAACACTGCGGGCATGATGCGACTCTCTCCGTTTCCGTACGTACCCTATCCGGTCTATCCGGACAGCTTCTCCTTTTTCCTTACGGCAGTAATAGGGGATAACTTTTTTTTATGACAATATCTCGGACAGAAGTCGTACCTTTGCCGTACGAAAACTAATTTAATTCTTCACGAGTATGTATAAATCAATCATTCGTCCCTGGTTATTCCGCATCGACGCAGAAAAGATTCACAACGAAATTATCACTCTGTTGCATGTCTATCGTCATCTTCCTCCGGTAAAGAGCTTCATCCGGTCGGTTTACCGTCCGAAGGCAACGCCTTTCCAGTGGCAGAACCTGACGTTCGGCAACCGTGTGGGACTCTCTGCGGGTTTC
>ULSO01025215.1_pt1 | contig 27357 bp, 34 predicted proteins | sample 1956701 | NCBI WGS metagenome assembly ULSO01 (sample SAMEA4835708, study PRJEB28245) | human gut metagenome | biome: gut microbiome; material: fecal sample | place: Denmark | collected 2008 | reverse complement strand
AAGGGAAAATTTAAGCCCCTTCTATCTATTCTTCTTTGCTATAAAATGATGCATTATCAATATTAAAAAACACCCTCTGCAATAGTTCTTAATTCTGATAAATCTTTCTTTTGCATTCTTTCTTGAAACTTCAATAACTGTTCTATAATAGCATTAATTGCTTTTAAAGTATTTTCAAAACTTCTATTATCCATTTTTATTTTCCGTTTCTGCGTCCGCTGTATAGATTTTAATTTTGCCAAAGTTATCTACTAACTTATAAACTAGCGCATTCAATAATTTATCTTCTAACACATCCAATAAATCAACAACGGCTTTCGCCTCTTTTGCCTTGATAACAACAACACCGTTATATACAACGTCAATAATTTCATCTAAACCGCACATCATTAAAATATCATATAATGTAATTTTCTTATCTTTCTTGATTTTCTTGTTTTCCATTTTATTTTCTCCCTTTATTTTCTATTTTTTCAATTTCTTTACTTGCACTTGACATTGTGCATATATTAGCAATTAGTAAAATTATCCCAATAGGCGGAATAAATATACAAAAAATTAATGATGCAATAATACCCAAAGTTGCTAAAACTTGAACTAAACTCCAAAAACCTTTCATTTTCTTATTCTCCTTTTAATTTTGTTTTTAATTTTAATCTTCTTCGCTTTCTTCTTCGTCTGCAAACTCTTTTGGTACTCTCTTACCAAATTGTTGCGCTCTCTGCTTCATGATTTCTTTACGTATACTTGGTACTTCATCAAAACTAACAAAACCCCTATCAAAAATTAAAGGTATTTCACATTCGCCCATCGGGTTACTAACTTTTGATTTTACAACCTTACATTTCATAATTAAACCTATCTTTTCAGTCTTTGCGCTGTTTCTTGGGTCTTTGTTTGGAATTTCAATCCATGCTCTACGCGCTACCTGTATGCGTAAACTACAGGCGTGTTTTAATTTTCTACCGCCTGGCGTGTCTGTCTTTTCACCAAAAAGCATGGCGTTCATCTTGTCTCTTACTTGATTTATAAATATAACTGTTGTACCTGTTACCTCTATAATTTCTTCTACGGTCGGTAGGTATTTATTTAATAAACGCGCCGTACCGCCTATGCGCTGTTCCTCTATACTGTCTTTCTCGGCTGATTTTAAAACCTTTTCAGCATCCTCTTTTGGCGTCATACTTGGCACGCTGTCAATACCTATAAGCGGTATACCAGCCTTAGCAAACTTGATTGTTTTGTTAAGCGCGTCCTCTCCGTACTTTGCTCTATATATTAACATCTGTTTTGGTTTGTTCCCAAAAACCTTTGCTCTTTCTGCGTCAAAAGTTCCTTCTATTGGAATATCTAAACATAATTCATGTAAACCGCATAAATGATATAACAGCGTTGTCTTACCGCTTGATTCTGCCCCAAATATTTCTACTATTCTACCTTCGGGTATTCCACCGCCTATAATAGCATCTAAATCTTCAATACCTGTTGACCATCTATTTATCTTTAAATTCGCATTTTTTGAGCCTATCGAATAAATAGAACCTTCACCCTCTTTTTTGTTGATACTATTACATAACGCTATAATCGCCTTTTTATTTGTTTTTGCCATTGTAGTATCTCCTCTCTTTATTTATAAATCTCTTCAAATACAATTTGTTTAGGTAGCATTTTATGACAAACATATATACTACTAAAAGGCGGGTTTAGACTTGGTTTTTGGTCTTCATAATTCTTGAAATACGATACCCTTTTATTTAAATACATGCATTCAAATTCATTGTTTTTAAACATCTCAAACCTTCGCTGACTTTCAAAAAGCCCAACAACACCAACCAGCATTGCAAACGGTATATTTAATTTAAATAACCTTTGTAGTACTTCTGTTTTTATGCTGTATGGCGGGTTTGAGATTATATAATCACATTTAGGCGGTTTCATTTTAAAGAAGTCTTTACCTTCACTTATATGTGAACGAATAACCCAATGTCCCGCGTTTTCAAACTCCTTGACGTATAAACTATCCTTAGTATCAAACGGGCACCATATAACGGAATTTGGCTCTATATACTTCATAATAGACTTGATAGCATATGATGGGGTATAAAACTCATCATTCTTACTTTTTGCAACTTGTGCAACTATCATTATTTAACAATCTCCTTTAACTTTATTTTAAAGGGGCGGAAATTAACCACCCCTATTTAATTTTAATTTAACTATTTAATTTTCCATGTTGTGACGCTTTTCTAACATCAACATTGATGCTATACCATACAATTCTAATTCACTATCGCCCTTATGCGTATCTGCATAGCAAGCAATGATGGCTAATTTATCATCATTATCTAACTCCTTACTTTCTATTAACTCGCTTACTTCTTCGGGCTTAGCGTCCTTTGTCATATTGTAAACATAACCTGCAAAACCTTTGCTGGCGTTTTCTGCCATTTCTTGGGCTACTTTACATTTTAATTCATAGCCCTTTTTTTGTTCTCAACAAAATCTTTTAATTTACTCATCTTTAATTTTCTCCTTTATTTTAATTATTTTTTTATCTTTGATAATCTAGTTCATCTAAACTATTTACAATATTAAAGCAATACGTAATGCATCCATCGTTATCAATTTCAACTTCTGCAAGTCTTGCGTTAACACCATCAATAGTGATGTTTCTTTCTTGGCAATATCTGATACATTCATTTACTGTACCGTTAAAAGTATCATCTTGCCATGCGTTGCTTTCTAATTCAACGCTCCATGCTCTTTTAGTCATTCGCATTTTTTATCTCCTTTTCTAAGTATTTTGTAAGTTGTTTATCTATCTCCCTTACAAGCATGATTATATCACTTTTTAGGTATTTGTCAATATACTCTTAAAAGTTTTTAAATTATATATTAATCTCTTAATGCACGCGCATATAAAGAACTGTTATACTTAACTACTCTTTTAATATACGTCTTTTTGTCAAACTCAAGTGCTCCCTGCTCCTTTAATATACCAATTACTCTAGTAGTAACAACTCTACTTTTGCATCTATCGTAAAAATTATCATAACTTGTAAATATTCCATGCGCTTTTCTTTCTGCTTCAATTTCAAGTGACGCCTTTTCGCCTACACCATTAAGCGAACTTAGCCCCTCTTGAATAACTCTTTCTCCGTCCACTTTTCTAATTGTAAAATCGGCTGAATAATTAACGTGTGGCAAAAATAGAAGCACTCCGTCTTTTACTGCCTTTTCTTTAAACTTGGCTATTTTGCCATCCTCTTTTGTATGCTTCATCTTAACATACCAAAATTCTAAAGGATAATAAACTTTATAATACATCTCCTCAAGTGAAATAAGGCTATATCCTGTCGCATGACCTTTGTTAAAAGCATAATTGAAAAACTTATCAAAAATATCTCTTGCCTGTAAACGGCTCATACCGTGCTTTTGAGCACCTTTCTCGAACTTCTTTAGGTAGTTATCATAGTTTTCTTTAAACGCCTGTATAGCCTTCTCTGTTCCGCCTCTCTGCATTTTTATAATCTTGTCTGCTTCTGTCCATTCTAAACCACCGATATTTACGGCTATAGCTTGTACCTGCTCTTGGTATAGTACGCATCCATATGTCTTTTCTAAATATTTCGCATATGGTAGCGTACTATCTATATTACTGCTATCTTGTTTATTTAAAGCGTAAACATCTTGCATTTTCAACGAAAGTGGACCCGGTCGGTTTAATGAGTTACATGCTACAATATCGTCAAAACTATCTACTTTTATTTGTTGTAAAATATTATGAGCCGTCCTCTTTTCAAACTGAAACACTCCATCGCAATCCCCACGGCTGAATGCTTCAAGCACCTTTTTATCCTTCGCTATATTTTCATCAAAACCTTCATGACCTGTTAATTCTCTCAATTCCCCTAGACTTGACATTGTTGTAAGCCCTAGAATATCAAACTTGATTACATTGATTTTTTCCATATCATTTAAATCATAGTTTGTGAGATACTTTCCCGTCTTGCTGTCAATTCTGATTGCGGTATACTGTAATATATTGTTACCTGTAATTGCTACACCAGCCGCATGTGTTCCAATAAAACGGACTTTATTATACAACTTACTGAAATGTTTTATAACGTTATCATATTCCACGTTATATAACTCCGCTTCTTTGGAATTAACTATCGCATCCATATTGATATTACCATCTATAATATGCTTATTTATAAACGCTTTAATTTGTTTTAATTCTTCTTTATTTTCTGCTAAATTTCCGCACACCTTAGATAAATCATTCAAAAGGTTATCAACTCTATATAAACCATAAGAACAAATTTGTGAAGCATGATGCGGGTATCTTTTTACAAGGTAGTCTATTACCTCGTGTCTTCGTGATGTTTCAAAATCTAAATCAATATCGGGCATTTTCTTTTTATCAATTCTTAAGAACCTTCTAAAATCTAAATCGAATAAAACGGGGTCTACATCTGTAATGTGTAGCGCATAGTTTACTAAACAGTTGCAACCACTACCACGCCCCGGACCTACTTTTATACCTACCTTTTTTGCATAGTTTGTATAGTCCTGCACCATCAAGAAATAGTTTTCAAAACCATGATACTTAATTACTTCTAGTTCTTCTTTAATTCTATCAATATATGTTTTTGTCCATTTTCCGCGCTCTTTCAAACCTTCTTTAATTTTCTTCTTTAAAAGTTTCATAGAATCATAATTTTCATCAAACTGCGGTAGTTTCTGCTCTAGCGTGTCCAAAATATCATCACTTACTTTATTTTCTATTTCCTCTAGATTTTTAACCATTTCTTTCGCAAGTGCTTTTGTTTCTTTCTCGCCAAAATCTTTTACGTGCATTTTATAAAAGCGTCTCATTATTTCCTTTTCGGTTGGCATATAACGTTCTTTATAAGTTGCTTCTACATCCATAAAATCATGCTTCGCTATCTCATGCATTTTCATATAAGTATCAAAATCTTCTTTACGTCCGCGGTGGCTGTCTGATGTTAAAATTAATTTAATACCTAACTTTTTTGCAAGCATGATTGATTGTACATTTACTTTTTCTTGTACGCCCTCATCTGTAATCTTATAAGGCTGTACCTCAATATAGAAATCATCACCAAAAATACTAACCATTTTTTTTAGATATTTTTCAGCCTGTTTTAATTTATCATTAACGATACACTGCGCTAAATATCCAGCAACACAAGCACTAGTGCATATCAAACCATTATGATATTTTTCTAATAATTTAAATGTCCAAATAGGGTTATAATATTTAATTTTTTCACCCTCGAATTGTATAGTATTTAAATTAGTATATCCTTCTTGGTTCTTTGCAAACAAGCATAAATGATAGCCCCTTGTTTGTGGCTTGTAGATAGGTAAAAAATAACCCTCACACCCCATAACGGGCTTTATCCCGTTTTCTTTACAAGCATAATAATGTTTAACTAATCCGTTTGTATTACCATGATTTGAAATACCTAAAGATGTATGACCTAATTCTTTTGCTAACTCCGCCAATTCCTCTGGCTTTCCAAAACCATCGAAAGTAGAATACTCATCATGTCTATGTAAATCAATCATGTTTAGCACCTTCTTTTTCTGATAATTCTATATACTTATTTAAATACCATTGCGCTTTCTTAATATCCTCTAATCCGTTCTTATTTGCATGACGGTATAGATATTTAAAAGCATTACATATACAAAAACTTTTAACCGCTTCTATTCCTTGTGTTTCTTGCATTACTTCTATACACTCAAATTTTCCCGTATCATAATGACAAGGATGGTTCACATAGTCCATATAAAAAAATACCTCTTTTCTTTCTTTTCTTTTGTCTGTCTCTATTATATACAATTATAGGGGGTTTTTCAACCCCCCATTTAATTATTATTTATTTAATTTAGTTACGCGCCTATTGTTTATTTAATTTAATTATGCGCCCTTTTACAATCTTAATTTTATTTTCAATGGCTTTCGATAATTCTTTAGCACTGAAACTAGAAAACATAGCAATATTTAACAATTCTATAAAACAGTCTGCTAACTCTTCAAGTTTAGCGTCTTTATCAAATTTATCATTGCGGTAGTTTTTCCATCTTTTATCGCATTCCAGCACCTCGCCAATCTCTGATATCAATTGCTGAATATGATAACTTGATAGGCTAACATCATCGCATGGCACTATTTTAGTTGCGTCCTGTTTAAAATTATCATATGCACCTTTAATAAATAGCAATCTTTGATTTAATAACTGCGCATTATATAATTTTTCTAAAGTAGTATCTTGTGTACATTTACAAGTACATTTATTTTCGCTTTGTTTACTCGTCTTCTTCCCATTCATCTTCGCTGTCTTCTTCTTTTTCGCCCCATTCTTCTTGAGCATTGTCATATTCTTCTAACAGATTAATATAATATTTTGCGGGTTTCTTTTTCTCCGCTTCAATTTCTCTTTCTTTACATAATTTATATAATTTTAATGGTGTCATGCTGGAATAATCGTTTTCGCTTTCTTCTGCTTCATCCCATTCTTCATCGCTGTCATAATCGTTTTCTTCTTCGGGCTCTTCAACTACTTTCTTAACAGGCTTCTTTGCTGGTTTCTTTTTCTTTCTTTTTGGGGCTTCATCCTCTTCTTCTTCGTCTTCTGTTCCTTCGCATGGATAAGCCTTATCAATCATCTGTAATACCGCTTTGTTTGAATAAGGTTTTGCTTTAGTGTTTCTAAATTTAACCTTATCCATTGGCACAACGGAATAAACTTTATTTTGCGCTTTTCCTGTTACGCTGATTACATAATCCCTGTCTGTAAGCGTTCCATAATTTTCATACATTGCCATTAATGCAGGAATCGGAGTGCAGTTATTAACGGCATACATAAATAATTGTACTTCTTTTGCTTCATAATTATATACTGACCAAACATACTGATTACGTGTTCTTAAATTTTCGTCATCACAATACGTGCATTCTCTATCAAATAATTCTTGACATGGTACATTGATACCTAACTCATAAGAATCATGGAACGGAATTTCCATCCCTTCGTCCATATCCTGTAAAAATCTAATACGCTGTTTTTGTCCTTCTTTAAAGTATGTAAACTTTCTTTTATTCTGTCCGCCTTTCTTGACGTCTGCTTTAATCTTATCAATTAAACTCATAATCTTTATATCTCCTTAACTTAATTTTATTTGTTATTTCTAAAATCTTGCATTGTTTTATTTAAGCATTTTTCAAACTGCTCTTTTGTCATTTCTCCCGCGTCTTTTATACCTTTTAGGTATCTAAAGCGTGTGACTTCAAAATACTTCTTCAAATATCTGTAGCCCTTTCTACCGCATTCATCATTATCAAGCGCACAAATTATTTTTATTATTCCTTTGTCTTTCAATTTTTGCATCTGTTGCACTGACATTTTCCAGCCTAGTATAGCAACTACATTATTTACTCCGTATTGCATAAACTTCAACATATCCATATAACCCTCAACAACAAACACGTATTGTTTAGCGCCATAATTTCCAACTAAGGTGGTAGCACGGCTAAACCCTTTGTTATATAAATATTTTCTTCTGCTCTCTATCTCTTTTATCATTGTACGGCACACCCAACCTTTGAAAATACCGTTATCCAACATGGGAAAAATTAAACTATAGTCACGTTGATATGTTATTTTTGCTTTGGATTTCAATAGCGCTTTATCTGTAAAACCTCTTTTATGCATATATTCGCTTGCTTGTATGGCTTCTTGCTCTGTTTCGGCATTTAGAGCACCCCATGCGGTTTTTTTCAAACCGTGGTAATAGTCATAGGCTTCATCGTATAACTGTCTCTGTAGTGGCTTATTTTTGATTTTAGGGGTATTTAATTTAATATTGCTTACTTTGTTTGATTTTAATATCTTCACAAATTTTCTACACGCCTGTAATTCGTTTAAATTATGATATTTATTTTCCATCAATTTAACAAACGCCAACGCGTCACCCGATAACCCACAACCAAAACAATAAAATGAGCCTTCTTCTAAATCTATAACCATGCTTGGGTTCATGTCCTCATGAAAAGGGCATACTATTTTTTGTTTCAAACTTATTGTATTAGGTATTAAATTATAATACCACAACACTTTCGCTAATTCTTCACCGCTCTTTTTATTCCTCGTTTTCTGCGGTAATTGCTTCTGTTTCTTTTGGTTCTTCATCGTGCTTACCTCGTTTCATTTTGACCGTGAAATAAGGTTTTTTACGCTTCAATGTATAGCACCCTTCAAGTTGTTCTTTTCTGATTAAACCTAAATCCGCTAACTTATCAAGTTTCTTTTCATCAACTGTTTTAGTAACATTTATAAAACTCTTAAATACCTTCGGGTCTACACCGCAACTTTTTAGATAAATAATCAATCTATTAATATCGGTAATTGTATAACTTTTATCAATAACATCTTTGCTCATTTCTTTAGATAGATTATTTTCTAAAGCATCAATATCAAAAATAACTGATGTTTTCTGTACTTTATTTACAACTAGTTCATTGCCTTCTAAATCTTCATTATCAATAACTAATTTGTTAATACCTTCATAATTAAATAGTTCTTCTGCGTCATTATAAAACAACTGCTTAATTGTATTAAATCTTTCCTGTCTTTCTTTAAATTCCTTCTGCTCATTAAAGAACTCTTTTACAAAAGGTGTAAACTGCTCCTTTGTATAATTAGGCTTTTTCTTCTGCTTTGTAAACATCTCTATGCGCTCCTTTTCCTTTCAATACTTCGTATACACCTTTAGGGAATCTATTTCCTGTTTTTACCCAAACCACATCATTAAAATCAACAATAAATGTTTTTCCGTATTCTGTTTCTAATTTTAACTTTCTCTTAGCGCTTGACTTTGCCATAACCATAGCGCTCTTTACTTTTCCATTAGGCAATTTAAACGCTACAATAGTACCATTCGCCACATTTTCAATATATGGCATTTTCTGCGCCATATTAATTTTAGTAGTGCTTTTATAATCTTCATTAGGCACTTTATCGGCAATCTTTACGCCGTCCGTTTTTAAAATCTTTTCTTTCTGTTCTTCTGTCATTTCTTATGATCCTCTCTTTCTAATATTTGTGGTGCTTACCACCGACACCCTTTTATGGGTGTTTCGTATTAATTTTCAAATACTCATCGGGGTAGTTTCTCTTGCCCCTTTCTGTATACATTGTACCACTTTATTATATATCTGTCAACCCTCAAAATATATCTGTCAACCCTCAAAATTTAAAAAGTGGTCTTTGTTTGACCACTATATAACATAATTTAATTTTATCATAGCCCTAATTTGTGGAATAGATAGCCTACTACTAAGCCAATAATGCTGGTGATTACATAGCCCGACACTCTGCGCCACATCTCGCCATCTCTGCTTTCTAACTCGTCCAATTTTTCGCCCTGCGCTTTCTGCGTCTCGGCTAACTGCTTTACGCTCTGCGCTAACTCTCGAACTGATAAAGCTAAATCTATGAACTGCTTTGTCTGTTCTTCTAAAATCTCAAGTCGCTTATTCTGCCTGTTATCCTCTGCTTCTACTCTCTTACAAAACTCCTCATGTTCTGCGCGTGTAAGTAGTGTACTGTCCATATAATAACCCCTTTGCTCTTAATCTGCATCCTTATATGAATAGATAAACCTACCGCATATATAAGCGACAGAAACTGTTCCATGCATAGCCGTCAATGTCCAATGATTTGCTGTAGCATCGCTTGCGACAGGATAAAAGCGTAACGTTAAATCATTACTCTGCGTCTGCACGGGTATAAATGTATTTATTTTTGGGGACTTATCAATTGGAAAGCCTTCCCACATATAGCCCATTGAACCGTTTATGACAGTCGCATTAACGTTACCGTCCCATTTTAATTCGACTAACTGCAATGATTCGTTATACCTATACCATAATTCAACATTACATCCATTTTTTCCGCAAGTTTTCCATGCACTCCATTTCATTGCACTGTTCATTGTACTAATAGTATTTTGTAATGAATCAACCATCTGCTGTAGTGATTGAACTTCATCAAGTAACGTTTGTTGTGACCCAACCGCGGTTACCCATCCACATACGTTTTTATCTGCTCTTTTATCTGTAATCATTGACTGCGTCAAAACTGCCGTATTTGCATTAACTCTAATCGTTGCCAACTGTAATTCATAAATATCATTGTTTCTTGTAATTGCTGGTGTAATTGGTGATGTTGATAAACTACCTTTCTTGACATGTATTTTAATCTCTCGATTAGTGATGTCCAATCTAACAACAACACTATCAATACGTGATAGCGTACCATCCGCGTTTTCCAGCGTAAAAGTTAAATCGTTATCATTCTCATATCTGTATCCATTAACCCATGCAACACCGCTCTTAACTTTAATTGACATACCGCTATTAATAGTTACTTCTAATTTATTGCCTAATTCCTTAAATACGCCGTTTACGATAAAACTAGAGAAATATCCCGCAAAATCTTCGGCTAAATATGACCTGTCATATTTTCCGTCCGCTGTCGCTACAGCATTAAAAAAACCGTATTTTTCCATGTATATTCATCTCCTTTTCTATTTAATTTAATTTTATAACTTTCTCTTTATTTTCTGTAAAATAGTTGGATATGAATATCCAAAAGTAAAAACTAAGTTATATTCTTCTCCAAAGTCTTCTTCTACTTCTGTAATTCTCGCCGAAATCATAACGCCTAATTGATTATCCTTTATTGTGACTTTGTCACCTTTGAAATAATCCTTATTAAATTTATATTGCACATCACCTAAAACGCGTATCTTTGCTTCAAAAGTTTCTGTAGTTATACATTCTGATAACTTGTCATTTCCTCTGTTCCACAAAACTTGTATATATTGATTATGTGTTAACTCTATAGGATGACCATTTTCATCTGTACCGTTGCTTTGTAAGTCTCTAGCGTCAACATATAATTCTTTTCTATCAAACCCGATTAACTTATTATCACCCGACACCATTGAAACCCTGTCTGCGCCTTCCCCTTCACCTTGAACAAAAGCCACGTTCTTTTCATCTTGGTTGTTAGAATAATAAGAACTAGACAAAATATCCTCTAAGTCTGTAGAAAACTCTACTACTTCGCTACCTTCTGCGGTAGATACCTGTACTGTTCTGTCTACGCCCTCGACAACTTCAAAAATTATCTTCTTTATTTGTGGTTTAAATAATAAGTTATAGCCTAAATCTGCGCTACTCGCTACATCTGTTATAGCGTCATAAACTTCATCGCCTGTCTTTTGCAGTGATATTTTATCACCTAGAAACTTATCTTCTGCACATTCTAGATAGGGTATATTTCTATTAGTTTGTGAATTATTTATACAATTATTTTTGACTATCTCATACATGACGGTAGAAACATTCTTATTAGTAGCGGTATATGTTCCCCATATAATCCTTGTAGTCAATATTGCTTCCAGTGTTCGACCTTTGATATTAAACGTTTTGTTTCCGTCTTCATCCATCTCACTTTTAACTATCTCAATAATTCCCGCGGTATCACCGCCACACCAAACAAAATAGCCTTTTTTGAATAGTTCCGCGTTTTCGTCTGTAATCGGCGCCCATATCTCAAAACTAGCGTAACCGTTGTATTTATCGCACCACATCAAACTACTAAAGTTATTTACTTCTCCAACCAATTCAAAAGTTGTATTATCAACTTTAAAAATATTGATTGATACTTGACCATTTAATAACATTCCTGTACCTCTAAATAACTATTGTTAAAATAAATATATACATCTAGATTCTGTACGTTCGCATCGGCGTCAAACTGTAATACATTATCGCCAACCTCTAATTGTAGCCAATCGCTGTTTAAATCACGATATTTAAAATAATTTACTTCTTCGCCGTCCTGCTTACTTGTTATCTTTTTACTTCCAATAACAGTATCAACAGTTATCTCTTCTTTGTTTATCATGGTTTTGTTTAATTTAAAATAACTTTGCGTTCTGATGTTTGTTAAACTTGGGTTGGTTACTGCGCCATTTGCTTTAAATAATATCTTCATACCTGTAGGCACATCACCTTTATTTACTACGTTAAATATTCTATTTTTCTGCTTTACGCCAAAAGTAACGCCTTTATCTGTCTGCACCGCTCCGCGCCATTTTTCAATCTCTAAAGGAAAATGAAAAGTTGGTTCAATCTGCGACGCTGATATAATTGTTGTCTGAATATCCTTAAATAATGGATATGCACATAAACCTTCAATTTTGAATTTACAAATAACCTCGTTGTTATCTGCGTTAGTTGTAGAATATTTAATAGTTGTGTTAGGTAGAAAACTAATAATATAACTCTTATAAAATAATTTAATTTCCTGTTGCGGGTTGATAAATCTGTTTAATTTTCTTTTTCTATCCGTCATGACTGTATCATTGTCAGCAATAACCCAACCTGTAATAGTTACTGTTCTAGTTCCTAGCACCGTATTAGTTACATATACACCATTTTGATTTATATATTTGCAAGAGTGATGTGTACTTTCAATCGCTCCCCAATCAACATTTTCTAAAACATAATCGGGGGTTGCTGTCATGCTCATTTCAATTTCATCACTAGTTGTTGTATTCTGTAATATAATATCTTCAACCATTCAACTACCCCCCTTTTTTTTTATTTAAAAGCCTTCTGCCAATTCCTGCTTTGTCTTCTTCATCTGTCTTGATGCTTCTATCTCGTCTATTGGTTTTGGACTATTAAAGATAAATGTATCACCGTTTCCATTGTCTCCTTTTGGGTTTTTAACATCAATATATCCGCTTGAATTGTTGTTTCTATCAAAACCGTTATAACCTACATAACCAACTGAACCATCTGAATTAATAAACAGATTACCCGTCTGAATAAGCGTATTTAACGATTTAAGCATGTTATCAACTGATTTACCTATTCTAGTATCAATACTATCAAACCATACCGCTATATCGTTATAAATTGATTTAACGGCACTTGAGAAGTCACCAACTGAACCAACCATACTTACCGCTATATCGTTTACACTTAAATTGTCAACGCCTTTATTCAACATACCTTGTATATTTCTTAGCATTGCGGGCATTGCTGATTTAAAGCCGTTTGTAACTCCAGGCGGTAAATAAATACCAATTTCATTTGCGAAAACTGTAGATGGGGAGTGAATACCTAAAGCACTCTTAGCACCGTCTACAATTCCTTTAAAGAATCCTTTAACGTTAGAAACGAATCTGTTTTTCGCTGACATAATACCTTTCCAAACACCTTCAACGATGTTTGAACCAATACTTAACATTTTTGGCGGTATGCTTCTAGCAGTATTAACAACATTGTTCAATAGGCTTTGCCCTGCTTCTCGACCTTTCGCGCCTAATCCGCTCACAAAATTTCTTGCACTGTTTATTGTGCTATTAAACCATCTTGAAACATTGCTTGGCAATTGTCTAATAAAATTAACAACATTATTTACAAAATTAATACCAACCTGTCTTGCGCTATTAACCATGTTTACATCCCATTGTCTAACCATATTGTAAGCACTAGTCAAAAAGTTCATAACGTTTGTTGGTAGGTTTCTAAAGAATGTAACAACCGCATTAATGAAATTAGTTCCCATTTCACGCGCGCTGTTTACCATGCTAACCGTCCACACCGCTATAGTTGTAAGAGTATAACCTAAGAAATAACCGATTTTATAAGGTAAATCTGTAAAGAATGTAACAACTGCATTTGCAAAATTAACAGCCATCTCTTTGCCTTTATTTACAACATTAATTGCAAAACTAGAAACCGCATTGACTATCGAACTGCCCATGTTAGTAAAGAACCCTGTTATACTACTCCATATACTGCTTAAAGAAGTACCAAACCAACTTAAAATTGAATTTGCTACACCGCCCAATAATGAACCAACATTACTAAACGATGCTTTAATTCCTTCCCAAATTGAACTAAATATTTCTTTTACACCGTTCCACGCCTGCGTCCAATTGCCTGTAAATACGCCTATAAACACATCTACAATACCTAAGATAACATTTAATACTGTATTAATAACTGTACTTACTTGACTAAATGCACTCTCGAAAATCGGCGCTAACAAGTTACAAAAGCCTAGCCATACAGATTTTATCACATTTACGATTGATTCTAGACTAATACCTAAAGCGCTGAACCTTTCGGAAATACCGCTAAAAAATGCACTAAAACTTGCGGTTATCTCTTTAAAGGTTGCTGTCATGCTATTTCTAAATTGTTCGTTAGTTTTCCACAACGTCATAAACGCTGTAACTAGTACCCCGACCGCAACCGCACTTGCAATCATTGGGGCGCTTAATCCACCTAAGAACGAACCTAGAACCGACGCTTCTTTACCTAATCCGCTGAACCCCGCTCTAGATAATGCGAACCCTTCCTGTATATGTGTAATACCTAACTGTAAAAGTTTAAAATCTTTTTGTACTGTACCAATAACTTTTGGAACTGCTCCAAACGCTGACATTAATTTACCAATAGTAGATGTTAACTTACCAAAAATAAGCAATGTCGGACCGATTGCACCTGCAAACATAGCCCATTTTACTATCTGTTCTTTCTGTTCTTTTGTCATTGATTGTAATCTCATTACAGCCTTTTGAATCCAATCAACAAAATTTTTAAAATAAGGTAAAAGCACCTCACCAAACTGTATCGCGACGCCTTCCAGCGAACTCTTAAGTATTGTTAGCTGTCCGCCAAAATTATCAAGCATTGTTTTTGCAGTGTCTTCCGCTACACCTTTGCAATTGTTCATACTGTCGGCTAATTTGTCATATTCGCCTTGTGATAAACTTAACAGACTTAACAAACCGCTCATACCTTCTTGTCCCGCTAAAACAGTAGCATAATAAGTTTTTTGTTCATCTGTCATACCGCTAAAACTTCCGCGCATTTCTGAAACAATTGTATTTAAACTTTTAAAAGAGCCGTCTGAATTAGTCAATTTTATACCTAATTCATCCATAGCGCTCTTAACATCATCTGTCGGCTTAACCATTCTTGCAAACATAGTACGTAACGCCGTTCCTGCCTGCGAACCTTTGATACCCGACATAGACATAGCGGAAATAGCCGTTGTCACATCTTCAATGCTGAACCCCATTGTTTTCGCAATAGGTGAAATATATTTAAATGATTCCCCTAAATCTGTAATATCAATAGTTCCCGCATTTGCTGACTGCGTTAACAGGTCGGCTACTCGTGACGCGTCTTTTGCTTTTAACCCAAAGCCCGTTATTGCGTCTGCAACTATTGTTGATACCTGCGCTAAATCTTCCCCGCTCGCACTTGCGGAATTTAAAACGCCTGCCATACCATCAATAATATCGCTTGCACTCCAACCAGCCTTAGCCATCTCTGTCATACCGTCCGCAACTTCACTCGCTGACCATGCAGTAGTTGCGCCTAATTCTTGGGCTTTCTTATTTAACTTCTGTAATTCTCCACCGCTTGCACCGCTGACCGCCTGCACTCGTGACATAGCACTTTCAAAAGTGGAACTAGTTTTTATCACCAAACCGCCTAAACCAATAATAGGCGCTGTAACTGTCTTAGTAAGAGTTGACCCGACTGTCTCTAGATTCTTGCCCGCACCCTGTAAATGTCCGCCTATCGTGCTAGATATTCTTTTTGTAGTGTCTTCCGCTTCGTTTTGCGCTGTCTTTAAACTTTTTAGAAACCCGTTTATATCAAGGTCTAAATGTCCAACCGCTGAACCTACATCTATAGCCACACTCTCACCCCTTTTCACAATTAAATTAATTTTATTTAATTTTCATACTGCGCGTATAAGTCTTTGAATGATTTATACTTTGCCTTGAAAATTGGTTCTTCTCCGTCTTCTAATTTCTGTATGATATATGCACATGCTTCATCAAAACAAAAACTAGTATATGGGTCTGAAATGTCTAAAAGCGTGCTTGGTCGGCACTTATAGATGTTAGCCAACCCTAGCACGTTTAAAATCTTCTTGCTCGCTACGAAAGTTTTCCAAAGCCTTAACTCCGCTTTGTGTATAATTGAAAATTGCCATCACTTGGTCGTCTGATAATGTCATACCACTATCAATAATTTCATCATAAGTAGGCTGAACTAAAGAAGCCTTAGCAATTACCTCACAAATATCGTAAATATCTGATAATGTTTTTCCGTTTTTGGTATCCATACCGCTACCGCCTTTTGTGAATAACTGCGTTGCTGAATTTAACAATGCATTTGGAATTTTACCCATCTTTGCTAGCATTAACATAGATGGTCTTTTAACTCTTGCAACAAAAGGCTGACCCTCTGCAAAATCGGGAAAACGTACAATAGTACCATTAGAATAACTCTGTAAATCTGATAGACTTGTAATAGTCATTGCTTCATCACAATTAACAGGCTTTACGTGATTATCTGATGTAGACATTCTCATAGTATCATATTCTTTTGACATAGTGCGTTCATTGCTCATAGTATCATATCTTTCACTCTTGTAATAATCATTAGTTGTATCATTACTTTCAAAATTTCCGCTTCTTCCGTTATAGTTTACATTTTCGTTTCTATATTCTTTCATATTTCTCTATCCTCTCGTAACATGTTTTAATTTAATTTATAACGCCACTACACTGTTAATGTTGGTAGTGTTGGTACATATGTAATTGTATAAGGTGCTTCGCCATTTTTAGGTGCTGAATTAATTGTATACTCGGGTGCTCTAAATGCCCCATCTTCTGACCCAAAAGCAACGGGCGTACCTTGACAGTTAGGGTATGTAATCTTTTCATACTGTACAATCTGCCCGCTGGCATCGTACTGCGCTGTATATACGTTTAATTTAAACGCTGTACCTTTATCACTTGAACCCGCTACAGGTGGTGTATATCCTGTTACCTTTGATGTAATTGTACTATCATAAGTAATCTTACCACCCTGTAAAACTACAACTAACTCGGGATTGAAAACGTTATCTGTCAATGTAATTTCATTTCCTGTAATAGTAGAAGTTTTAGGCTTCTGCGCTCTTAAGATACCTTTTACAACTAATTTAACGGCATCCTCTTCTTCAATCTGCGGTTCTACTTCAATTTTGTTCGCTGTATCAAAACCAAATTCACCGCTTGTAGTCTCGATAGTTACTAAACTACAATCAATAGTAGCAATTTCTGCTTTCGATTTTTTAACATTTTCAGCCATAAATTATAACTCCTTTCTAACTTAAATTAATTTAATATAACTTAACTAAGCATTTACAACTTTTTGTAATTTTTATAAGTCAAACTAACCATATGCGCCTTTACTTCGTCATCATAAAAACTGGAAGTCTGCTCATGTGTTGGTAAAACCTTAGGCTTTAGCCTTTTCATTCCTTCTTTGGTATCCGCAATAAAAGGCTCTAAGAGACTGTATTCTTGCTTAGGTACATATAACATCAATGTGTAATAATCGCACACCGTGCTAAAACTTGATAGTTTAGAACCACCGCCATATGCAACTACGATATAAGGCATTATACATTCACCCGTTTTAATACCCGCTGGATAAATAGACACTTCTCCTTTATACCAATCTTTTAAATTGTTATATATGTCTTTCCAAATAGAATTGCTTTTTGTGATATATTCATAATGTGATATATTATCCATACAGTCTCACCACCTTTCATTTATAATTTAATTTTATCTAAAATGTTATTTAAGTCTTCTACAACCCTTGGGGCTTCTTTCTTAATTGTCGGCGCTATAATTGCATAGTTCTTTTCATGCGCTAATTCTAACCATTTGCCATATTCTACGCCATGTGATAGCGTGATACGTATTGTATCGCTGTTAGGTTGTGACACTCGCGCCCTTAACGTTGCTTTTGCCATTCCCGTTCGGTCTGTCCATGGCCTATTAGTTTTCATTTCACTTTCTAACAAACTAGCCTTTGTGGACGCGTACATTAATACTAGCGCACCTAATTTTACGCTCATAGTATCTAAATTCTTTTTTAACTTAGATTTATCATAGTCAATCTTTATTGCCATAATATCACCCACCAAAAGGATTATTAATCTTTTCTACAGGCTCTAAAGATATATCGGCAATTATACCCCAATTTTGTATATTTGTAACGCCTGTTATTCTATGCTCTGTAAAATCAATGTTTTTGTCCTGCTCGCCTATCATTATGACATCGTCTATTTTTAAATTTAATTCTTTAATATCCTCAAATAAACACATAATCGTAGGTATCTTTTTAGATATAATTTGCGTTGTGTCTGTTGTTGACATTTGCATATATCCATTTTGTTCATGATATAAGCCTTTGAACTCGCCTATTTTACTAGTGGCATTTTTAACAGGCTCACCATACCCATTTACACCATAGCGCTCTACTTTATAAAGTTTACCGCTACGCTTCAATTCACGTCTTAACTTGTACGCTTCAAACTTTGTATTAATCATACCGCATACCTCTTTAATCGTCTGATAAAATACCGCTGTTGTATCTTCTATATCTTGACGCCAATCTTTTAAAATATGATGATGTATCACTAGTAGACAAACCACTAACAGATATAGTGCTATCCTCTGATTTAATTATCAACATTTCATAAATAGTAGCGTTGACATCACCATTATTCTTTTGTAAATAATAACTAAAGTCATCATCATCAAAATAAGGTGCTTGCGCTTCTCTTATTTCCTTTTTGATAATTTCAATATCTGTCATGTGATTCACCTCTCAATAATATAATTTAACTTAATTATTCTTTGTCAATTGACTGTTTAATAATATTTCTTGCTTCACCAATATTCTTGGTATTAGAAATATCAACATTTTTAAGAGAAGCATATGTTTTTACTTCTTCTTTATTCCACTGAGAAATAGGCTTTTCCATTAATTCCTCAATATACGCTTCTTCATCTGTCTTTTTAGTTTCTTCAACTGTTTCTTTCTTGTCTTCTTTTTCTTCCTTTATGGGCTTAAAACCCTGTCTTTTGAAAATATCTTCATAAGCGCCTTTGGTTACGCTATAAGTATCAACTTTGTTTGTAATATCAACCATAAATTAACACCCCTTTATTAACCAACTGTTTCAGTGTCCATAATATAAACCTGGTCGGCTGTTTCGAAAGAAGGTAAACAAATCATAGAAACAATAGTTTCAACGTTGACAGGGTCTGTTTTCTTTACTGATGTAACGGCTACGCCTGTATCTGTAATTGATACGTTAGCAACTGAACCGCCCATTAAATCGCTTTCGGCTGGTGTTGTACCAAACCATGTTTTACCTAAGTCACCGCTTGGGAATAAAACAAAAGTACCTGTAGGCATAAACTTAGTAGTTGTTCCTTTTTCGTCAACGTATCTTTTATCGTTAACAAGAACCTCAATTCCTAACTCATCAATTAGATACTGTCTTAACTGCTTATCTGATACAGCACCCGCGCCATTAGTTAAAACAAAAATAGCCTTCTTAACTGTTTCTGAATTTCTTAAATTTCTCCATGTCTTACCATCGCACATAGCACGTGTAATAACTGCGCCTGTTTCATCTTGGATTTTTTCTTTCGCTACTCTAATATCTTCGATAGGGTCTGATGTCGCTGTCTCTGACCACTTAACCACTACGTTTCCTTTGTGTGTAACGCCATAATCGAAACTAAAATTCTGACCGTTAGAAGTCATAGAAATAACGCCTGTTGTTAACGCCATCATGCGCATTCTTTCACGTGTTGCTTTTGCACCTCTTAACAATGATGTTTCATCATCGAAAATCTTATTCATGACGCTGTCAATATAGGCTTGGTTTCCTGTTTCTAAAACCATATTTAATTCCTGTCTTAATTCTTCATCAATATACATTGATTCTTTAAAATATGGCATTTCTGCTGTAAGTCTTGTAAAGCCAATACGTGCACGTGGCACTGCGTTGGCATCAAAAGCACTTGCTTTAAGTGCAATAGGTAAGCCCTTTGAACCTTTAATCCATTTTAGACTTAACCCGCGCTTTTTATCATCGGGAAAAAGTTCTTCACATGGGTAAGGTGCTTCGTCTGCTGTTAATTCTTCCCAATATGCTGTTAGTTCTTGTGAACTCATTAAATCGAAAATTGTCATTGTATCTTATCTCCTTTCTTTTAACCGTTATAATTAACTAGTGTAATTAATTTAGTAGCACCATCGGTAGATAATGCTGTTTTTAATAATGTCTGCGTTGTTGTATCAACCTTGTTTAAATCAACGAAACCAAAAATTAACGCTGTTCCATTTGTCTGACCGTTTGATACATCTACATCATGTAATAATACCGCATTTGCAAAAAATGTTGTATTATCCACTTTCTTACAAGCAACATTAATGTTACTTAAATCTACATAGATTGGTGTTCCTGCTTTAGTGTTTCCGATGTTTGCTGGAACTAGACAACCAACGCTAAACTGTAGGCTTGGGTCTGCTAAAATCTGTTTAGGTGTTGCATATTCTGCTTTAATAATACCGCTTTTATTTAACATAACTTATACTCCTCTCAAATAAATTAATTTTATTTAATTTCCCCAATATGATGATTTTTTATGATTCCCGCGTCTCTGCGTTGCAAGTCTTGCGCCTAATCCATTTTTGTGCTTGCCATCGTTAGTCTCCTTAGAATTATTAACGCTTGAACCTGTACCGTGCTGACCTACTGAACCTTTTTCATCTTCTTCGCTTGGTTTAAACCAAATAGGGTACTTATCCTTAAAACTTGAAATAACTGTTTTTAAATCATTATCATCATTTACTTTTGCAAGTGCTAGCGTTACGGCGTCATCTACAAACTGACCTTTGACACCTAGTGCCATAACTTCGGCTTTTGCTTCTGCTAACATTGCGCGCTGTTCTAATTCTAATAATTTAGTGTTATTTTCTGCTTCACGCTCTGCGTTCTTCTGTTCTTCTGTCTTCTGACTTTCAACAAAAGACTTAACCGCTTCAATAGTCTTTTTATCCTTAGGGTCTAAACCTAAAGCCTTATAGACTGAATTTCTACCCTGTTCTTTTTCTCTTGCCGTAAATCTATTTACTTCTTTTTGTGTAAATAACTTACCGCCTTTGTTTCCGCCTTTGTTATCATCTGTATTACTTGCATTTGTACCATTGTTATCATCGTCATGATTATCGGTATTCTGCCCATTGTCTGCGCCTTCTGCGCCGTCTCCGCCTTCAACAATATTGTTTAATTCATCGTCTTTCATGTTTTTATTCTCCTTTATTTAATCCATGTTTTTCGCTCTCATGGTAGATAATTTATAACCGTCATAATTATTTTCTGACGCTACGAACTCAAACGTCCCGTTGTAAGTATCGTTTACTAAATCAACGTACTTTTCTAAAATCTTCTTTTTCTCTAGTGCTTTAGCGCATAACTTATTGATTACTACGCTGTCATTGCCTTTATAGTTGCGCAACTTTCTTTTTGCCTTTTCTAAATCATGCGCAAACTTATAATAGTTTTTGTCTTGAATTGATACACGATAAATCTTTTTACACTTTGGGCACATAAAGTAAACTAAATGCACATTTACGCCGTCTAAATTTACAATAGTTTTCTTTAAATCGTCTTTATACAATTCAAATTCGCTTTTGCATTCATCACACCTAACCAGCATGATAAATTTATTTAATTTTTCTTTATTCATCTTGAATACCTCTTTCACAATTTAATTTAAATACTTAACACTAAAATAAAGTTTTCATCCGTTCTTTCATCATGTACGGTTTTACCTACATAGTAGGTTTTAAGTTTATTTCTATATGCTTCTAAATTTCTGCGCTGTTTATTAAACTTCAACTGCTGTTTTCTTGTAACTCTACCGCTCTGCTTTAATTTTGCTAACTTAACAAAATTCTTTGCAACGGTCTTAAATGCTTTTAATGATATTTCATCATCAATCTGTACAAAATACTTTTTATCGCACTTAGGGCAAACATAATAAGTTAGATATAATTTCTTATCCTCTCTGCCTTCTTCTTTGCAAGTAAACTCTATTTTGTGATTAATACCATTCGCACCAATTAAATTGGTTGTTAGTTCAAACTGCTCATTGCAATTTGTACATCTAACCAGTAACGGCTTGATTTTTTTTAATTCCTTTTCACTCATTTTCTTTTTACCTTCTTTTCTTCAAAACTTGTATACTTAACCACTCTATTTTATTTTACCATATTTATACAAATTTGTAAACACTTTTATTTAATTTATTTAAATTATTTTTGATTATTTTCAACCGCATTTTCAATCGTATTTGTTTTCGATTGCTTTAGTCATCGCCTGTATGCTCTATTTGCCCTTATTTTGCGTTTTAGGGGCTCTTTCATACTGTAGGCAATATTTACCGTCTAGCACCTCATTGGGCTTTATGCGGTTAAATTTAGCACATTTAGACGTATTGCATGGTTTTTCTGCATCATCAAACTTAAACTTACAATCTCTACAGATTAAATCGTTATTTGTGATACGCTCCATTTTTAAAGGGTCTTTTGTGAATTTTTCATTCATACTATTTAATTTTGTTTCATTTTTTCTAACCATCTTGACATTCTCCTTTTCCTTTTCTTTCAAATACATTTTCTTTCAAATACATTATAGCATTAATCAAACAATTTATAAATTATGCTTTACTCTGTAAATTAATTAATGTCATATATATCTTTTTAGGCGTTTTGTTATCGTCATAGTATTCTACATCCTCAAGTATATATCTACCACCACGATTTATTAGCAATTCTTTTTCACCCTCATTTATAGATATGTTGTCTGCATACATCGCTTGTGACCCTTTAAGCACTTTAACAATATACTCTATAGATTTATCAAAACCGCCGTAGGGGTCGGGTGACGCTGAAAAGAAGGCTTTAGCGATTAACAGTGACCCTTTGATATTTTCTAAATTCGCTTTTGAGAAGTCAACGCCTAATTCTTCAAGCATGTTATAATCATCTCCACGCCTTACTATCATATCCCTTATAGTACTTGCTTTCTCTAGCGCGCTCGCGCACATATCAATACTATTTATAATTCTTTCGCCTACTTCATCCGCGATCTTCTGACCTCTCAAATAAGCATTCATTAACTTATAACTATCACCCGTATAAATTCTTACTCCGCGCTGTTCTTCACTTGTAATCTTTTTAGTCCATTCACTGCACCACTCGCGCATTTTACGTAAATTGTTAGTCCTTAAACTATCATACCATTCCGTTTTATTATACCCGCTCTTAAAAGTTTGTATAATCTTATCAATAACTTTACTATCTTCTTTAGGTAATTTCTTCAATGCTTCTTTTACGGCTTCTTTTGCTACCGCTTTAGATTTAACGCCTAAAATCTTCTCTTCATAGAATTTCTTCACTGCTTCATTCAACGAATACTTTTCGCCTGTTTCTTGGTTTATTAAACTCTTTATCTGATGTTTCTTACCAAAACTTAATTTATCCATAAATACATTTAAATTATGTGGTAAGTTATCGGCGTCAAAACCATAAGGCTTTAAAAATCGTCAATATATTCTTGTTTAATTTTAAACGCGCTTTTCTTCGCTGTTTCCTTTGCGGTCTCTTTTACCACTTTTTAACAGTTGCCTTTTCTGTCTTATTCTCTAGATATTCTTTATAGAACGCTTCTGACGCCTTTATATAATCATCATAACTGCCTTTAGCGCTCATTATCTGTTCTATGTCAAAAATATCTTCAAACTTTAGATTATTAAACCATTCATCAAAATTACTTGGCATTTTATTTTTATTAAAACCATATGCATTTAAATATTTCTTTTGATATTCCTTAATCTGCTTATCCTTGCCGTTGTATATATGCTTATCATACCATTCTTGCCACGTCAAACCTTCCTGTTGTTTAAGAAACTTTGCTTCCGCCTTTTGAATATGCGTCATGCTTTGATACCACGCATTCATCGACTTTGTGCTATTGCCGTATTTATCTAAATAATCCTTTACCGACTTAATCGGCTTTGCTTCATAACCAAAATTACTTGCGAACTCATCTATCTCGGGGTATGTTCCATCGGGACTGTTAAACCAATCCGCTAGTTTTTCGTTCATGTTTTTATCTATGCTTGGTTCCATTACACACATGCCGTTAGGATGGTCCATGGGTAAATCATCCTTTTTGTAATGCACGCCATCACGTGACATACATAATTCACATACACGGCTACCATTTGCGCGCCAAACATAATCCAAAATAAACGGGTTGTCTTTCGTTGTTGATACAAAACTCTGCTGATAACTATGTTGTACTAGTGTACGCGCCAATCTCTGCGCGTTATAGTCAACCTGTTTCTTATATATTCGCACACCGTCCGCCATTCTCAAATTCCACGGCAAACGCGCATTAGGTCTAACATAACTTTCTAAATCTTTCGCAATATCATAAATAGGCTTTTGCTCGGCAATTCCTTTTGCCATTACTTGGTATATATCCTTTAAAGTCTGTTCATTGTCTCCCCAAATTCTTTTGCTTAAACTCCAACCGCTCTTATATATCTGACCTGTTACAAGTCTCTCAACCGTATCTTTAGGTACATAACTAAAAGTAGCGTTTAAGCCTTCCTCTGAAAAACCAAAAGACTTTAACCATTTTACATTACTCTTTACAACCTCGTCGGAAATAAGATACATATTACTTTTTATTTTATTATATATCTCATTGCTTACCTCTTGACTTGTTTTCCTTAATTGTCTTCTTAACTGCTTGTAATACCTTTCGGAAACATAGGCACTAGAATTGAACTTGTGGGAATAATACTCTGCTTGTTTTGCTATGTCATCCGCCCAATCTTCATATAGTTTAGCAATTTCCCTCTGCTGTTCCACCATGATGCTTTTCTTTGCTTCTTCGGCGTCCTTAAAAACAAGTTTATTTGCCATTCTAACGCCCCCTTTCCAATTTAGGTATATTTATATCAATTTTATTAGTTTAGCCCTGTAGTGTCCTTATTTACGTTTGTAGGGTAAGGCTCTGTATCTTCTGCACCCATGAAAGAACTTTCTTCTATCATCTGTCTTTCTTTTGCTATCTGTTCCAATTCTTCTTGGACTTCATCATCCGTTAAACCTCTCCACTTCTTCATGTAGGCTTTACGGCTCATTGTCTTACTCTCAACTTCTGATAAATCAATGTTCTTTTCTTCTATTTCATCTTCGGGGAGTGGTATATTCTGCTCCACCTTGATTTCATAAGGTACATTTATCAATTCATAATCAACGTATTTTTCTATGCAATGCGGGTAAATAATAGCCCCTTGTATAATAATGTCAACCATATTTCTTAATTGTGGCGCCCACATCTTCATCTTTTCTTTACACCTAACAATCAAGCCCCAATAAATAGCCTTTAATGCTTTACCACTTGTTATAGTTGCTTGTAGTTCCTCAATGTCGGGCATATCTACTTGCTCATAGGCTGACTTTTTAACACGCTTCAATGTTGTATCTAGACTAGCGCTATAACTCATGTTAGGCTCTAGCAACCCTATAAGCGGGTGAGGCTGGTCTAAGTTTTGGTCTGACCCCATATCCCAAAAAGCACCCGCTCCTGTTGATAAATTCTTTGTACTATTGCTATCCATATCAACAACGTACTTTGTGGGGTTCATCCCTTTTCTCTGCGCGTCAATATCTGCGTTTGATAACTTGCTAAACCATGATTCTTCATCCTGTAGCGTTTCTATTTCTGATTCGCCTTTCTCGTCACCTAGCAAGCCGTCGTTAATGAAAATACTAACAGGTATAACAGGTAATAAAATTTCCTGTCTTTCTGTAACCACTTCTAATTCTACGCCTGCACCATCATATAACACTTCCTCTAGATATACCACATTGTCAACTAGTTCGTATTTTTTCTTAAATATACGCTTATTGCTTAATGTGACACTATCCTTTACGATAACGAAACAAACAAACTTTGTAATAATATTTGAGTTTCCTATCTTGGTATCATAGATAAATTGTGTAGACGGTAAGAAAGTTATTGTAACGCCGTCTGTTTCATTGAAATTAACTAATCCCGCTACACGCTTACCAATGAAACAATCTTTAGCGCCTTTAATTAAATTCTGTTCAAAATTGTTTTTATCTAATACCGTTTTTACTAAGTCGTTCATCTGCGTTATAGCGTCTTTAACTTCCTGCGTTGTCTTCCCTAAATCACCTTTAGGCTCTACTATAATGTCGGGCTGTTCTGCAAACAGAAAACGGGCTTCTTTATTGATTAGTGAAGCGCACATCTTATAATTTAATTTTGCAGGTACATAATCGCCGTTTGTTCCTTCTGCATTGAACTTAGCACCTTTTTTATATATTCTATAATATTCACATATCTTTGTCAACTCGCTTAAAGTGTCTCTTGCTGACCCGTCAACCTCTGCATTAATTAATGCGTATGGTATCTTATTAAATGCTGTCAACACTTCTGTAGTTGTTGCTTTCTGCTCTTCACTAAAAGACATATCTCAACACTCCTTTTATTTTCTAGTTCCTCTTAATAACCATTCCCATGTGTTTTTGCCTACAATACCGTCCGCGCTTAATCCTCTGTTTCTCTGAAATACTTTAACAGCGTTCTCTGTTCCACCGCCAAAAATACCGTCTGTAGAAATATGAAAACCTACGCTGTTTAATCTTTCTTGAATTAATCTTGTGATATTTCCCTTTGCTCCGCGCTTAACTGTTACACAAGCGTCTAAAGTTTTCGGACCTCTTAAACCGTCAACGTTTAAACCTTTATGAAACTGATTATTTAATTCTGTCTGTAGTCTTGCTACCCAACCATCATAATTTAATTTAGTTGTATTGTTATTTGATGTTGGTGCTGGTGTAGGCTTTGGCGTTTCTGTATGAGTAACATTATTTACTGTAGTATTCAAAACACCCTCAACAATAGCCTTTGCGCATTTGTCAACATTCCATTTTGCTTTATCTGTTGCGTTGTCAACAAAGCAGCACTCAACAAGTAGTGCTGGAGAATTAGTCTTTCTCAACACATATAACTTAGTAGATGTTTTAACACCTCTGTTTCTAATGCCTAGAGTGTTAGAAATATTCTTGACGATTCTTTCAGCTTCATCTTTGGCTTTTGAGTTGTCGCTATAGACATATACCTCTGTACCTGTTCCACCACCTGCATTTAAATGGATTGAAACATCTAAATCTACTTTGTGTGAATTGCATTTATTAACGATATTTTTTAGATTTGCATTCTGCGTTGCGCCTACGTCATC
>ULSO01078684.1_pt1 | contig 27417 bp, 28 predicted proteins | sample 1956701 | NCBI WGS metagenome assembly ULSO01 (sample SAMEA4835708, study PRJEB28245) | human gut metagenome | biome: gut microbiome; material: fecal sample | place: Denmark | collected 2008 | reverse complement strand
GCGCTCGGAAAGGAGCGCGCCGCTTTTATTACATATTTACACAACATAAAAATTTATCGACTTTATTTTTGGCATCCGCAGGACTTTGAAATGTCCTTGATAAAAAATGCACAGTCCATCTCGTCGCACCTCTCCTCGCTCTCGGCATATCCGCAGGAAATGAAAAAGCCTTCCGTTCCTTCGGCGGGCAGACAATAGCAATTTGACGCGCCACTCTCTTTCAGAAGCATTTCGGCGGTCAAAAGCATAAACTTGCCCAGCCCCTTTCCGCGCGATGATGGCGAAACGTACAGTTCGCGCACGTCTCCCCAGCCCTCTTTTTCGCACCATTCGTTTTCGGCGCGGTCGGTCTGGAATATTACAAAACCCACCGTCTTTTCGTCATCGTCGAGGAGATACACAGACAAAAGCCCCGCCTTGCAGTCGGCAATCACATACTCGTCGAGAAGGTGGTCTGTATCCTCGTCGCAGCCGAGTTCGGCATAATAATCGGCAAAAAGAGCGCAGAATTCCTGCTGTTTTTTATCTGTGAGAGCGTAACACTTTACCATAACAATACTCCTTAAAAATGACGGGGCGCAAAATAAAAGCGAAAGCCGCGCAAATGCAACTTTCGCCCATATTTTTTATTCAGCCTTGGGATAAACGGAAACCTGCTTTCCATCCTTTCCTACTCTTTCAAACTTTACAACGCCGTCGGAAAGAGCGAAGAGCGTATCGTCCTTGCCCATGCCTACGTTGCTGCCTGCCTTGAACTTGGAACCGCGCTGTCTTACAAGAATGTTTCCTGCAAGAACGAACTGTCCGTCAGCGCGCTTTACGCCGAGGCGCTTGGCGTTACTGTCTCTGCCGTTATCGGTGGAACCGCCGCCCTTCTTGTGGGCGAATAACTTAATAAACAACATTCAACCTGTCCTCCTTTGATTATTCGGCCTTTGCCGTCTCCTTAGCGGGAGCTTTCTTTGCACGGGTCGTTGCGGGTTTCTTTTCGCCTGCAGCTGCCGTCTTCTTTGCTGCGGAAGCTGCCGTCTTCTTTGCGGGAGCTTTCTTTTCAGCGGGCTTTTCTTCAACAACTTCGCCGCCTATGGAAGTAATCTTAACGGTTGTGAAAGGCTGTCTGTGTCCCTGCTTTTTCCTTTCGTTTTTCTTAGCCTTGTACTTGAACACGATAATCTTCTTGTCCTTTCCCTGGCTGACAACTTGTGCGCAAACCTTCATGTCTGCGACTTCTGCGCCTACCTTAATGCTGCCTTCGTCCGCACACATAAGCACGGGGAAGTTAACTGCGGCGCCTACCTGCGCGTTGAGCTTTTCGAGCTTTACAACGTCGCCCACGGAAACGCGATACTGCTTGCTTCCGTTTTCAAAAATAGCGTACATAAAATGTCCTCCTCTGACCAGTCTCGTCGGATACTTATGCCAATGGCATGGGCGGCATTGAAAAAAAATTTTGCTCTTTTGTGCCCGTTCCGAACGGCTCGACAATTAATTTAACACATTGCAAAGCAAAAAGTCAAGCATTTTATGCGCATAACGCATATTTTCCGCGCAGTTACAGACAATGATTGTAAAAATATTTTTATAAGGAGATATTTATGGAAAACGCAAAGAGCAACGAAGAAATTCTTGCGGAAATTTACCGCAACGCCCAGCTTGCCCTTACGTCCATCGCGGACATTCTGCCCGAAATAGACGACGAGGACATTAAAAACGAAATTAAGCGTCAGCACGAAGAGTATGAAAAAATCTGTGCCGAAGCCGCGCGCATAGCCAAGCTGAGCGGCGCGGAAGTTAAAGAGCCCTCGCCCATAAAAAAGGCGATGATGTGGTCGGCAATAAAGATGAACGCCGCCAACGACAACTCGCGCTCCAACATAGCGCAGATGATGATACGCGGAACGGTAAACGGCATAACTTCCCTTAAAACCTCCATGACCGAGGGCGAAAACGTTATGACCGAGGACGTAAAAAATCTTTTGCAGCAGCTCATAACTTTGGAAGAAAGCTGCGAAAGCGCGCTCAAACAGTACCTTTAAAATCCCGCGCGCACGGCATATTTGCAACGCATGAATGCAAGGTTTTGCGCGCGTTTAAGTATAAAAGTTTAAAAAGCGCCGCGGCGGTAAAATTTTTCCGCCGCGGCGCTTTAATTACAGGCATTACTTATTCTTTGCGGCGTATTCGGTTGGGGATATGCCGTAATATTTTTTGAAAACGCGAGAAAAGTACAAAGGCTCGGCAAAGCCGCACATTTCGGCTATCTGCGAAATGGTATAGCGCGAATATCTGTTTGTTACGCCCGAAAGCATTATGTCTTTGGCGCGGGACATGCGCGCAGACGTGAGATATTCGAGGGGCGTGAGCCCCACTTCCTTTTTGAACAGCTTGCGCACATAGTCGTAGTTCAAAGGCAGCGAAGATATGCTGTATTCGAGCGAGAACGTCGGGTCGGAAAGATTTTTATCCACTTCGGCAAGCAATGTTCTGACGACGGGCGAAAAATCGTTGCCGCCGCAATATGCCGTTATCAACGCGTTCAGAAGTCTGCCAAGTCCGTCTAAAACTGCCGCTTTGCCTTTGGTCTCCGCCGAGAAATAATCGCTTGCGCGCTTTAAAACCCATGATATTTCTTCCGCGCCGCTTCCCGAAATAACGCATATTTCTTTAAGCGGCATGACAGCGTTTTCCATTAACACGGTCAAGCCCGTTACAGACGGATTGCAATGCTTTACGAGCCTGGGGATGACAAGTATATCCCCCCTTTTATACTCGATGAGCATCTTGCCGCAATTTATGCCGCCGTCCCTGTCGGCAATCGCCACCTCGAAGCCCTTATGCGTGTGTTCCCGCAGCGCGCCCTCCGCCGCCAAACCTACGTAAACTATATCATTCATGACCGTATTATACCACAAGAGCTCCGTTTTGTCTATATCAAAGCATAAAAAAGCGGCGCAAAACTGAGCCGCTTTTTTACTTTTATTAAATATACAATTAAATTAAAGCGTTGTTTTCCAAAGACCGTGCAGGTTGCAGTATGCATACGCCGCGACGACCTTTTCACCGCCGACGGCGAAAGTTGCCTCGGGCTTTTCGTTCGGTCTGAGTTCCTTGCGCTGTATGCCGTTTTCAGTTTCAAGGCAGACCCACTCTATAAAATGTTCTTCGGCCATGGGATGAGCCACGCTTCCCACGCTGACGCGCGCTACGCCGTCGCTCACCGTAACTACGGGAAGATGTTTTTCGCCCGAAGCCTCTACCGTGTTGGGCACAAGCTCTTCCATTTTCTGTCCGCAACATACCATTGCAACGCCGCTTTCCTTGACCATTTCAACGAGATTGCCGCAACGACGGCAGATGTAAAACTTGGTTTTCATATAGCAACTCCTTTTTATTGTTTATTATAATGATATACGCCTCTCCGAAATATTTAAAAAGATATTCGGCGGCGCCAAAAATTTACTTTATGCCGCAATCGGTGGAGCAACGTTCATCCGCCTCGCCTCGGCGCACGGCGCTATAAAAACGATATCCGCCGGCAAAATTATAACATTCGAAGCCGTTCTGCGCAAGTATGCGGCAGGCGATGTAACTGCGAAGCCCCGTCTGGCACATAACATATACGCGCTTTTTGCTATCCAGCTCGCCTAGGCGGTCGCGCAATTCATCCACGGGAATGTTTGTGTCGAAACCTTCTGCGTGCCCGTGCAAATATTCCTCCTCGGTGCGCGTATCCAACAAAATTACGCTTCCGTCGCGCGGAAGATTTTTGATATCTTCATAAAAAAACTGCTTCAATACGCCCTCTGTTACGTTCTGCGCGACAAAACCTATCATATTGACGGGGTCCTTCGCGGAGGCATATGGCGGGGCGTACGCGAGATCGAGCTCGGCGAGTGCGGTTATTTTCATTCCCGCCTGCATTACAACAGATATGACATCGAGGCGTTTATCCACGCCGTCGAAGCCGACTATCTGCGCGCCTATTATCCTTTGAGTATGCTTTTCGAAGAGCGCTTTTATCGTCATGGTTCTTCCGCCGGGATAATATGAGGCATGCGAAGCGGGCGAAACTATCACCTTATCGTACGATATGCCCTCCGCCTTGGCAGCCCCCTCGTTGAGCCCGACGAAAGCCGCAGTCATATCGAATATCTTTATGACGGACGATGCGGGCGAACCGACGTATGTGCGGTCCTTGCCCGCGATATTGTCGGCGGCTATGCGCCCCTGTTTGTTGGCGGGTCCCGCCAGAGCGATGACAGATTTTTTGCCCGTAGCAATATTTGTTATCGCCACGGCGTCGCCGACGGCGTAAATATCGGGGTCGGAAGTCTGCATGCGCTCGTTGACGACTATACTGCCCTTTACGCCCAGCTCCAGTCCCGCAGACTTTGCGAGCGAAGTTTCGGGCAGGACGCCTATCGCCAGAATTACCAGATCGGCAAAGATCGGCTGTCTTCCCTTTATAAGAACGCGTATGCCTGCGCCCTCTTCGCAAAAGCCCTCCACATCAGCTCCGAGCAGAAGCGAAACGCCCTTCCCCCTTATATGTGCGTGCAGAAAGGACGCCATATCGCCGTCTATTGGCGGGAGAATGTGGTCGCCGCGCTGAATGAGGCTGACTTTCAGTCCCGCCTCCGTGAGGTTTTCCGCCGCTTCGACGCCTATAAATCCGCCCCCTATCACTATTGCAGATTTAACGCCCTTGCGCACCGCTTCCTCGCGTATGCGAAGGGTATCTTCAACCGTTCGCAGAGTGTGAATTTTTTTGCTGTCTGCCCCCGGAAGAGCGGGAATGACGGGGTGAGCCCCTGGCGAAAGAATGAGTTTGTCGTAACTTTCCTCGTACTCATTGCCCGACACGAGCTCGCGCACTCGCACCGACTTTTTTACGCGGTCTATAAAGATAACTTCCTGCTTTACGCGCACGTCGATATTGAAACGCTCTTTAAAACTCTGCGGCGTCTGAAGCGTAAGGTCGCCCCTGTCTTTTATCACGCCGCCTATGTAGTACGGCAGACCGCAGTTTGCATACGAGACGTATCCCGAGCGTTCGAATATTATTATTTCCGCTTTTTCATCCAGCCTGCGCAGTCGAGCCGCGGCGCTCGCGCCGCCCGCCACTCCGCCAACGATTAAAACTTTCAACTATTTCACCACCTTGCCATGATACGAAATTATTCCGCCTATGTTCTTCACGGAGGCATAGCCGCAGCCCTTTAAATATGCTGCGGCGCGACCGCTCCTCGCCCCGCTGTGGCAATACACAAAAACGGGAGTATTTTTATCGGGTATCTTGCGGGCTGCGTCTTCGATTTCATCCAAAGGTATGTTTATGCTGCCCTCAATATGCCCTTGGGCATACTCGGCGCGCGTCCTCACATCCAAGAGGACGGCGCCGTTTGTTGCGTTAAATTGTCTGACGCCGCCATCGACGTCGAAAGTTTTAAAAAGTCCCGAAAAAATCATTTCTGCAATCCGAGCAGAGCCTCTATCTGAGGCTTTGCCTTGTATCCTACCGAAGTATTAACCACTTTGCCGTCCTTTATTACGACCACCGTGGGTATGCTCGCAACGCGGAAAGCCGAAGCGAGCTCGACTTCCTCATCGACGTTTACCTTGCCGACTTTGGCTACGCCTTCGTACTCCTTAGCCACCTCCGCAATGACGGGCGAGAGCATGCGGCAGGGACCGCACCAGGGAGCCCAGAAGTCTAAAAGCACGGGAAGTTCGGACTTGAGTACCTGCTGTTCAAAGTTTTCTTTTGTTATTTTAAGTTCAGACATTTTTGTTATCTCCTTTTTGTTTTTTACAATGCCATTATAGCAAAGAAAGATAAGGCTATCTGTAACTTAATCACACAACTCAAAAAAATTTTAAATTTTTCTTAAACTCTGAATATCTCTTAAAATTATAGCCCCTCTGCCCAGGCTGACGAGCCCGTCCGCCTCGAAGCGCTTGAGCATTCTGGCAACGACCTCGCGGGCGGAACTTATCTGAACAGCTATCTGTTCATGCGTCATATGTATGGTTTTGTCTCCGCTTTTGTCGTATTGCGCGAGAAGGAAGGTTGCGAGCCGCCTGTCCATTTTAAGGAATAAAATCTGCTGCATAGCCCACATTACGGAAGAAAAGCGCTCCGCAGCGACCTCGTAAAGAAAGCATTTTACATAGATGTTGCGCTCTAAAAGTCTGTCGAACGCCGCCGAGCCGAGCACCAGAAGCCGACAGTCGCTTTCGGCAACCATATGCGTTTCGAAGGTTATCTGCTTTATTATGCACGACGCCGACAAGACGCACGAAGCCCCTTTCCCGAGGCGGAAAAGGGTTATTTCCCTGCCGTCCTCCGAGAGGATAAAAACGCGCAGTTCGCCATCTAAAACGTACGCCGTGCCGAGGCACGAACTGCCGTAGCCGTGCACCATTTCGCCCTTGGAAAAGTCGCGCACTACAACCCTTTCTTTAACAAATTGTTTTTCCTCGTCGCTTAAATGCTGCCAGTAAGGCAGTTTTTCCACAACTTCTTTATCCATTATCCCTCCGCCGCGCGCCGCGCGCAGGCGCAAATAAATTTTAAACTCTTATCATTCTCCCCTCGCCGAAACCGAGCGGGAATTTTGCAAAAATTTTGCGTTATGTTTGATTAAATAAAAACACATGCGCGTTGCCGAACAAAATGCAAATACGGTTATTTTCAACGGCGTTTTGCCGCGCTTTTAATATATTTGAAATTTCTTTTACATTATAACAAAACAGGCGGGCGACCGCAAGTGCTATTTTGCATTCGGTCGCCCGCCCGTTTGATATTTTTATTGCAGAGTAAAAAATTTGTGATATGTTTTGCGTTTTACTATTCGTAGCAAACACTTTAATTCCTTTTAAGGCAGACGAGCACCTCTGTATGGCGGGTCTGGGGGAACATGTCGTAGGGCGTTACGCTCTTTATGCGGTAGGCGCCGTTGCCATCCGAGCGAATTATGTTTGCGCCGTCCTCTTTAAGCGTGCCGCACAGCAACCCCAGATCGCGCGCGAGCGTTGCGGGATTGCACGAAACGAGCACAACTTTTTCGGCGCCGCTGTTTATTATTTCGCGCACGACGGAACGCTGCATACCCTTTCTCGGAGGGTCGCACACTATTACCCTCTTCGCGCCCTCGGTGTCGGCGAGAACTTTTTGTATATTATCCTCAACCGTGCCGCAGATATTGAACATTTTTTCCTGCAAATCGTTCATATCTTTGAGTTCGTCGGCACATATTACCGCTTCTTTTACAACTTCTATGCCGTAAGCCGCCTTACAGCCCTGCGCAAGCATAGCTGTGAGCATGCCGCCTCCGCTGTACAAATCTATGGCGACGGTATCGGGCGAGCATACCTCTTTGGTTATAGCCGAATAAAGCTCGGTGCGCACGCCGTCGTTTATTTGAAGAAAAGTATTTGCGCCCGCGCGGAACTTAACCCCGCAATCTTCGCCCTCGAAATAGCCCTGACCGCGGCATATGTACCACTTATTCGAAAAAATAACGTTGCCCGTGCCCGAATTTACGTTTAAAAGCAGGGTAAAGTTGGTGAGCTCTTTATCGAGAATTTCGGCAAAGGCGTCGAGCTTTATGCGCCTCGTCGCGACGAGCGTGATTATATATTTATCCTGCAACTGGCGGCAGACCAAGTACCTTATATCGCCCTTTCTCGTCTCGTCGTCGTACCCTTTTAGGTTGTTCCTGCTCATGAAAAGTTTGAGGCAGGAAATGAGCGCAGAACACGACCCGCGTTGCAGAACGCAGTTATCCACCGAAACTATTCTGTGCGAGCGTGGAGCGTAAGGTCCGACTATTGCGTTGCCTTCCTTATCCGTGCCGACGGGCATGGAAAGTTTGTTTCTGTAACCGAAAATTTCGGGACTGGGCACTGCGTCCGACACGGGAAAATCTATGCCGCCCAGCTTTCTGAGACAGTTTTTGACCAGACCCTTTTTGAATACCAGCTGACTTTGATAATCCATGTGCTGAAGCTGACAGCCGCCGCATTTTGAATATACCGGGCAGCGCGGCGTTACTCTTTCGGGAGAGGGCGTTAAAACCTCTTCTATTTTACCATAGACAACGTCGTCTTTTACCCTCAACGCCTTAAAAGACACCTCTTCCCCGCACAGACAGCCGGGGACGAACGCCCTGCCGTTTTCCAGATCTATTACGCCTTCGCCCTCGCTGCCGAGCGACGTTACGACGCCCTTGTAAATTTCGTTTTTCTGCATAATCACTTTCTTATTCGGCGCACGAAAGAGTTTATCCACAACTGACAGTTGAACATGACGTAATCAAAAAGCAGGAAGAAAATCGTGCCGCCGATGAATATAAACAACAGAATATAATCATTTATTATTCTGTAAATTTCCATTTCGGGATTGCCTATTGACGAACCGAACACAAGTATGTACATCACCCAGAGGGTGAAATCGAACCAAACCGCCTTTATTGCGAACGCGAGCCACCTGTTCAGGTTGAAGCGCAGTTGCAGCGCGTTTGCGAGCGGATGGAGCCCGAAGAACATAATAAAAGGCACAAGCAACCACACCTGCCCGATTGCGCCGAGCAGGACGGTGAGAATGCAAGTACCTATATAAGCGAGGACGTCGCCGACATAAAAATTTTTGGAAAGGGGTATCATCAGGCTGACTTCCGCAAGAAAATACCCCGTAGCCAACAAATAATAACTGAACGTGCCTATAAGCAGAAATATTACCGCGAGCGCGCAGGAGATTGCCGACAACGCTATTTCAAATGATTTTGAATTGCGTTTGTTTGACATTTTATCAGTTGCAGCACATGCTGCACAGGCAGTTGACACACATATTTATATAGCAGCAGGTCAGGCAGTCGGAGCAGAAATTTCCGCCCATCTGGTTATCCTGAACGCCGTCCATATTCTGTCCGCGGTAAGCGCTCTGATTGGCGCCCTCGGAAGTGTGTTTTGCCGCGTCGTATTCCATTTTGTCGTTGAGCTTTTTATATGCGTCTTTGTACTTTTCGTTGGACGCGTCGAGATGCATGGCAATTTCAAGCTGCTTCTTGCTCTCGTTCATCCAGTTCTTGCGGTAGAAAACGACGCTTTGCAGATAGTGCCACTGCGCGTTGCGCTCATTGAAAGCGTCGAGCGCGCGCTGCGCCTCGTCTATCTTTCCGTCCTTTATATATTCTTCTACCTTTGCGTAAGCCGAACCCGCGTCGCCGGAAACTTCGTTTTCGGCTTCGGCGAGCTCCGCCAGAAGCTCGTTGTGCGCGGTCTCTATTTTTGTAAGCATGCGGGCGGCGTTGTTGCCTGCCTCGCCGTCGAGAAACCTGTCTTCGAGATATTTCGCGCGCAACTGTGAGTACGCCGCCTCGATTTCCTCTGCGGTGGCGCCTTCGGAGAGCCCTAAAAGTTCAAGATTGCGTTTGTTCATATTTTTCTTCCTTTTTTCCCTGTCCGCATCTGCCGTGAACGAGCAGCCTGGTTCTGGTGGGAATTCCCAATAAAATAATGTTGTCCGTTAGGTCGTGATTGAAATGGAACTTTACCGCCGCGAGGTTTATCCTCATATCGGCGAAAAGCGAATTGAAAATGAAGTTTATCTCTTCGCCGTTCTTTTCGACCGCCTCGCTCTTGGTGCGGCAGCCGAACGCTTTATACAAAACGTTATATCTGCCCTTTTTTACGTCTTTGTCGTAATCGTCGAACGCGTCGGCAAGATATATCCACTTGCCGATGTCGTAGCACAGCGTCGATGTGTGTTCGTCCGCCTTTTCGCCCAGAACGTAGTCCGAGAGGCGGGAAATCATCTTTGCCGTAGGTTCGCACGCAGCGTCTATAATTTCACAGCCGCGCTCTTCGAGCGCGCGCTGCTCTTCCATGCATTCGGATATTATGCGCGCCGCTTCGGGGTGTTTTTTGAGCGTTCTTTTGTAACCTTTTTTATATAAAAATGCAAAAATGCCCTTTTTATCGCCGTCCTGCCTGTCGTCCAACAGTTTATAATATGCAAGACAACTGTTTATACAGCCCAGAAGGACGGATATTTCGTCCTCGTCAGCCATAAATCTTCGCCTGAGCGGATGAAGAGCGCACCTGCGCTTTCTGACCTTTACGTCCGAGCCCGCAAGATTGTGCAGCAGCGCAGACATGAAAGCCATGTCGTATGTGAGGGCGGTGCGCGCCATCTGACCGCAGCCCTGCTTTATAGATTTGCAAAGACCGCAGTACAGAGCTTTATACAGCATTTCGTCCTTGACGAACATATGCGGTCTTTCGGGATGAATATAGCCAAACATAAATTACGGGCGGCGCAGATAACCATCAGGACGCGGCGCGCGCCTGCGCCGCCTGATTGCAAAAGATTGTCAGATCTGATAAAAGCCTATCTTTTTGTAAACTTTTGCAAGCGTTTTGTTTGCAATCGCCGAGGCGCGGAGAGCGCCCTTTTTGAGAACGTCGTCGAGGTACTGCTTGTCGGCGAGCAACCTTGCCTGTTCCGCCTGAATGGGCGCAAGCCTTTCGGCGACCGCTTCGCCGACGGCTGTTTTGAACTCGCCGTATCCCACGCCTTCGAAGGTTTTTTCGCACTCCTCCACGCTCTTGCCGGAGAACACGCTGTAAATGGATATGAGGTTGCTCACTCCCGGTCTGTTTTCGGGGTCGTACTTGACTTCCGACAGGCTGTCGGTTACGGCGCGCCTGAATTTGCGCATTATTGTGTCCTTGTCGTCCGAAAGGAATATAGTGCCGTTGGTGTTTTCCGACGACTTGCTCATCTTCTTCGAGGGGTCGAGGAGGTCGTTAATCTTAGCGCCCACCTTCATGTAAACGCCCTCGGGCAACGTGAATGTGGGAGAATAGATGTTGTTGAACCTTGCGGCAATGTCGCGCGCTATTTCGAGGTGCTGGCGCTGGTCGACGCCTACGGGCACCACGTCGGTGTGATACAAAAGTATATCTGCCGCCATGAGCACGGGGTAGTCCATTAGCCCCATGTTAATATTGTCTGCGTGTTTCGCAGATTTATCCTTGAACTGCGTCATGCGCTCCATTTCGCCCACATAAGTGAATGTGTTGAGCACCCATGCGAGTTCGGCGTGTGCGCTTACGTGCGACTGAAGATATAAAATACATTTATCGGGATCTATGCCGCACGCCATATAGAGCGCGAGGAGCTCAAGCGTGTTGCGCCTTAAATCCGCGGGGTTCTGCCTTACGGTAATTGCGTGCATGTTGGCAATTGCGAATATGCAGTCGTACTCGCTTTGCAGACTGCACCAGTTTTTGATTGCACCGATATAGTTGCCGAGCGTGAGTTTGTTTGTCGGCTGAACAGCCGAATATAAAATCTTTTTTCCTTCCATAATAATCTGCCGATAGTCCGTCTTTGCGCAGCTAAGCATACTCTGCGCATTTTTAATTATTTTATCACGGCGCGGAGCAAAAAGTAAAGCGTTTACCAAAACAAGCGCGGTCAATCACAAAAATTAGCCGCTATTTACACTCTCCAAACACAAAAGGAAGCGCGGCGGAGCGTATTTTTTACGCTCCGCCGCGAAGTAAAATGCATTTTAATGAAAGGCGAAAGCCTTCAATAGAGTTCCGTGCCGTCCTTTAGTTCGGGGAAGCGGGTGCAGAGCAGACCGAAAATGTATCTCGCACATTTTTCCGCCCCGTAGTTTGAGCGCTGACTTTCCGCAGCCTTTTTGTAAGGCTCGAGAAGTTCTGGCTGAGCGATAAATTCTTCCAACTTATCCGCCGCTTTCTTTATATTGAAAATTTTTATTGCGCTGCCGACAGTTTTTATGTAATACTTGCCTATCCACCTCTCTATGTCGGTTGCATAGTGCGTTATGAGCTGAGGCACGCCGAAAAAGCAGGGTTCTGCCATCATGGAAGCGCCGCTCTTGCCGCATGTTATGTCGGCGGAAGCGATTATCAGCAACATATTATCTGCGAGACCGAAGGGGCGGAATACCGTATTCCCCTTGCTAGAAAGGGTTAAAAAGTATTCGTAAAGCTCCCTGTTCCTGCCGCAGACGGGCACGAGATTTATAGGAAGGTCGCGGTTTAAAAGCTCTTCCGTCATCTCCCTTATTTTGCCCACGCCGTAGCCGCCCTCGGCGAGAACGACGGTGAATTTATCTTCGTCAAGACCTAAAATCCGCCTGTTTTCGCGCTTGTCGCGCGAGACTTCGAACGCCTCCTTTCTTATAAGGAAGGGCACCTGCTTTATGTTCTTTTCGTTGAACCTTAAAAAGTGAAGCCTTCTCGCGCGCTTATAGCCCGTGGGCATGGAAGCGAGCATTAAATCGCAGGGATAGCGGAAAAGTGTATTTATCTTCGCGTCGGGGCAATACATAGCCGTGAGCGGTCGGTTTTTGAGGTGCATCGCGTAGTAATTTGTCGCCCAGTGAGTGCTGACCACGAGGTCGGCGTTGAGCTCCTTCATGTGCTTCAAGCCTTCCTCTGCGGCATTTTCCTCTATGAAAACAACCGCGCCCCAGCTGGATATCGTAGTGCCCCAGAAATCCATGTTGAATGTGGCAAAAAAGCCCATGCAGGGATTTTTATTGTATTCGACGACGCTGTCCGCAAGGTGCTTTTCGTACCTTATCAGGTCCTTGTTGCCCGTCTCCGTGAAGAAGTTGGAACGCACGCATTCGACCTTGTCGCCGTATAATTTTTCAAATTCATCCGCAATGCTGTTCATGGGCATTATGTGCCCGAGACCTGCCTCCGTATAAGGAAATAATACGCGGGGTTTATTCATCTATGCTCCGTACGGCGGACGCTCCTCCGCCGAGATATTTTTTCTTTATTATAAATTATTATACTACCGATCGACCGTCAAGTCAACATCAAAACAAAAAAACGCGCCCCGAGGCGACGCCTCGGGGCGCGTTTTGCTTAATTATACCAAATTTAAACGGGTTAAACGGTCGCCTCAAGCTCCTCTGCGTAGCGCACGGTTGCCATTGCGTCGGCGCAATATCTGTCCGCGCCTATCGCGGCGGCATATTCCTCGTTCATGACCGCGCCGCCCGCCGCAATTTTAACTTCGGGACAGTTTTTTCTTAAAAGCTCTATCGTCTCCGCCATTGAGCGCACAGTCGTCGTCATGAGGGCAGAAAGCCCGCACAGCTGCGCGCCGTGTTTTTTTACCGCCCCGACGACGAGTTCAGGGTCAACGTCCCGCCCGAGGTCATATACCGTGAAGCCGTAATTGACGAGCAGAGTTTTGACTATGTTTTTGCCTATGTCGTGAATGTCGCCCTTGACCGTCGCGACGACTATTTTAAGTTTTTTGGACTGCGCCCCGCCCGAAAATTTGCTCTTTATCACGTCGAACGCCGCCGAAGCCGCCTCCGCGCTCATTAAAAGCTGGGGAAGAAAGAGCGTCTTTTTTTCAAAGCCGTCGCCCACTTCGTTGAGGGCGGGTATGATATGCTCGTTTATCACGTCGAGGGGCGCGTTGTCTTTCAGCAAAGCCTCCGCATCCTCCGCCGCGCGCGCTTTAAGACCCTTTACTATCGCGCCTTTGAGCCCGACTTCGTCTGACCGTGACTGCTTTTTGCCCTCGACGACAATCTCGCCCGCGCTCACCGACGAGGCGTAGTCGATGTATCCCATGCAATTCAGGTCCTTGCCAGACAGCGCGAGAAAACTTTTATAAGTTTTTATCATCTCCTGCGAGGAGGGATTGATTATAGCCGCCGACATCCCGCGCGAGAGCGCCATCGCAAAGAAAGTTGAGTTTATGAAATCTCTTCTCGGCAGTCCGAAGGAGATATTTGAAACGCCGAGCGAGGTATTGCAACCGAGTTTATGGGTTATATAGTCGAGCGCGTCGAGGGCAGCTACTGTCGCGCCGCTATCCGCCGAAACAGCCATTGCGAGCGTATCGAATATGAGCTCGTTTTTGCCTATGCCGTATTTTTTCGCCTCGGCGATAATTTTTTTTGCTATTTCAATTCGCCCCTGCGCCGTGGGCGGAACGCCGTTTTCGTCCAGCGTGAGCGCGATTACCGCACCGCCGTACTTTTTGACGAGAGGAAAAATGCTGTCCATAACCTCTTGTTTGCCGTTGACCGAATTGACGAGCGGCTTGCCGTTGTAGAGGCGCATAGCCCTCTCCATGGCGACGGGGTCGGAGGTATCTATCTGCAAGGGCAAATCGGTTACCGCCTGAATTTCGCATACTGCGCGGGAGAGCATTTCGGGCTCGTCGATTTCGGGCAATCCCACGTTTACATCGAGGATATGCGCCCCGCAATCGGTCTGCGTTACCGCCTCGCCCAGAATATATGCCATATCGCCCGAGCGGAGTGCCTCTTTAAGTCGCTTTTTGCCCGTGGGATTTATCCTTTCGCCGATCAGCACGGGAATATTGCCGAAGCAACGCGCCTGCGTATATGAACTGACGACCGTTAAATTCTTTTTCTTTATGGGTGTCGGGGATAAACTTTTTATGCTGTCGCCTAAAAGTTTTATATATTCGGGAGTTGTTCCGCAACAGCCGCCCACCACCCTCGCGCCGAGGCAGACGAGCTCTTTCATATCAGCGGCGAACTGCTCCGCCGAAAGGGAATAGACGGTCTTGCCGTCAACTTCGGAAGGCAGCCCCGCATTGGGCTTTACTGCGACGGGCAGGGAGCTTGCCGCAAGGAAACGCTTTACCGTTTGCCTCATTTCGGCGGGGGCGAGAGAACAGTTGAGCCCGAGCGCGTCCACTCCCAGACCTTCCAAAAGGGCGACCGCCGCCTCGGGCGACGTACCCGTCATCGTCTTGCCGTCAGAGCCGAATACGAGCGTAGCGATTATGGGTAGAGAGCAAACTTCCTTTGCCGCCACGACCGCCGCTTTGAGCTCGTAGATGTCGTTCATCGTCTCTATGACAATGAGGTCCGCGCCCGCCTGCGCGCCCGCGGCTATTGTAACTTTGAAAGCCGAAACCGCCTCTTCGAACGAGAGCGGTCCCAAGGGTTTTAAAAGTTTGCCCAAAGAGCCTATATCGAGCGCGACGAACCTGTCCTTATACTTTTTCGCAGCGCGCAGGGCGCACTTTACGCCCGCCTGCGTAACTTCGGCGGTTTTGTCGCCGAACTTAAAAATATTTGCGCCGAAAGTATTCGCATAGATGACGTCCGCGCCCGCTTCGAGGTAGCCGAGGTGAACTTTTTCCACCTCTTCGGGGCGGATTATGTTCCAACTTTCGGGCAGAGTGCCCAATGGCAGACCGAGGCGTTGGAGCTGTGTGCCCATAGCACCGTCGAGCAATACTATTGATTTTTTGAGTTTTTGTGTAAATTTCATACGGGAATACCCACTATTGCGGTAACCGACTTGGTCGGCACCATAAAAAAGTTATCTGAAAGGGTTACGCCTATCGCTTTGGTTACGTTGAGGGCGGAAAAAATGTCCTTCTGCATGGACAGCGGCAAATCGCCGAAGCCGCACGAAAATCGCGCCTTTTTCGCGCCGTATTCCCGGCGGAAACGAGCGTGAACTTCGTCGCACCAGCCCTCGACGAGGGCCGCTCCCAGAGCCTGCACCGCCGCCGCGCGCGAGGGAGAAATGCGCGAATAGCGGGCGATGAGCCTGTCTATGCCCGCCCCCGCCGTCGCGGCAAACAACGCGATTTTTGCACAGCCCGAAAGGTATTTTGCCAAATCGCGGCTGTCCGTCTTTGTAAAACCGAGGTCGAGTTGCTCTCCGAAATTTATATCGTAGAGCGAATAAACCGCCTTCAAGTCCTGCACCGAAAGCACTTCCGCCTGACATTCGTCCATAAGTGCTTCCACCTCTTCGGGCTGTGCGGCGTTAGCGCCGCAGCCGAGGTAATATAGAGCTTCGCGCCTGTTTATGCTGTTAAGTTTCCCCGTCAATACCGTCATATTATGTACGAAAGATTTGCCTTTATCGCCGCGGCAACCTTGGGCTTGTTCATGGAATACACGTGCACGGCTTTAACTCCGTTGGCGTATAAATCTATTATCTGCTCTGTGGCGTATGCTATTCCCGCCTGCGCCATGGCGTCGGGATTGTCGCCGAAGCGGTCGATTATGCGCTTGAAGCGCGTGGGGAGCGAGCCGCCCGAAAGGGACATCATCCTTTTAATCTGCTTTGCATTGGTTACGGGCATAATTCCCGCAATGACGGGCACATATATGCCCGCATCCCTCACCTTTGACATAAAGGAATAGAATACGTCGTTATCGAAAAACATCTGCGTGGTGAGAAAGGAACATCCCGCGTCCACCTTTATTTTGAGGTGCTCTATATCCGAAAAGAGCGTACTGCTCTCGGGGTGTCCCTCGGGATAGCACGCGCCGCCTATGCAGAACCCGCCGAATGCGGAAATTTCTTCGACGAGCTGATATGCATAACTGTAATCCAGCCCGCCGGCAAATCCCGCGGGCAAATCGCCGCGCAGTGCGAGGATATTTTCCACGCCCATTTGGCGCAGTTTTTTAAGTTTTTCCAGCACGTCCGCCCTGTCGGAGGATATGCACGAAAGGTGCGCAAGCGGAGTTACGCCGAACTTGCTCTTTACGTGCTCGGCGATATTTACGGTGTAGTCCGAAGTGCCGCCGCCCGCGCCGTATGTTACGCTTATGAAATCGGGCGAAAGCGACGCTATTTCGTCCACCGCCTTTATCACGCCGTCAAAGGCGTCGCCCGTCTTGGGCGGAAAAACTTCGAAAGACAGCACCGCCCCCTTGCCGTCGAGTATGTCTGTAATCTTCATATCTATATTTTAACACACGAGCGCGGGCGTTACAAGTCTTTTTCTGCACAAAAGAAAAAGACGGAATTACATTCCGTCTATTGCGCGTTATAGGTTTTAACTATATCAAGGCTGACAAAAAGCTGATAAAATACGCTCTTAAAACTTGCCGCGCCCGCTTTCGGGGCGAAAGCGGGCGCGGCAAAACATAGTTTTTATCAACTTTTATCGCTTTGAATTTTTATTTGCTTTAATAGCTCTGCGCGCCCGATTTTTTGACGCCTGAATTTTACTTCGCTTTATTTATTATCCGCAACTATGTAAAAAACAGTTCAAAGCGGCTCGCATCATGCGACTTAAAAATTGACTTTCGCACAAAAAAAGAGCATTTACTCCTCTTTTGGCGTCTCTTCCGTCGCCTCTTCGGGGCAGGTTATAACCATTTCGCCGTCGTACTTGCGGTTGAACGAGAACACTTCGCCCTTATATTTGAAAGACGGCAGGGTATCGAGCTGAACGTTGTGTAAAGATTTAAAAATCGAGGCGTCAACGTCGGGGTTGCGCGAGCGGAAATCTTTTATCAGTTTTTTTACGTCCTGGCGCGCCGACTGACCCTGTTCGCCCTGCGCAAGGTTTGCCGTCAACTTGCAGGCGCAGGCGATGAAAGTTAAATTGTTGTAGTGCTGCCAGTGAATTATGTCGTCCTCCAACACGCAGTAAAGGGGGCGTATAAGCTGCATGCCCTCGAAATTGGTGCTGCGTATTTTTGGCATCATGCCCTGTATCTGACCGCCGAACAGCATGCCCATAAGCGTTGTTTCGATTACGTCCGATTTGTGATGACCGAGGGCTATTTTGTTGCAGCCCAGCTCCTTAGCCTTGGCATAGAGAAAGCCGCGGCGCATTCTGGCGCAAAGATAGCAGGGATGCTCGCCGCCGATGAGGTCGTTGACGTCGAAAATATCAGAAGGATATATGGTTGCGGGAATACCCAAAAGGGCTAAATTTTCGCGTATTATCTGCTCGTTTCGGGGGCTGTAACCGGGGTTCATTACGATATATTCCGCATCGAACGGAATTTCGGAGTGCCTTTTGAGCTCCTGAATGCACTTGGCGAGCAGCATGCTGTCCTTGCCGCCCGAAACGCAGACGGCGATTTTATCGCCCGCCTCTATAAGGCGGTACTGTCTGACCGCTTCTAAAAATCTCGACCATATGCCCTTGCGGAATTTGGTTATTATCGAGCGTTCTATGCTCTGCTGTGCGCTGAGTTGTTTTGCCATACCTTTTTATAAACGAAGTCTGCCCGCGCTTTGCGCGCGGGCGGACGTAAATTCATTTTATTGTTTAAGCGTGGTGCTCTTCCTCTTCCGAAGGGTCGGGGAACTGTGCCTTATCATACGCTATGCCGTTTTTATCGTAGTAATCTTTGATTGCCGCGCGGATAGCCTCTTCGGCGAGAACGGAGCAATGAAGTTTGTGCGCGGGAAGTCCGTCCAACGCTTCGGCAACCGCTTTATTGGTCAGAGTGAGCGCGTCGGAAAGGGGCTTGCCCTTAATCATTTCGGTAGCCATGGACGAGGAAGCGATTGCGCTGCCGCAGCCGAACGTATTGAATTTTACGTCGGTAATTATGCCGTCCTTGACCTTGATATAAATCTTCATTATATCGCCGCACTTTGCGTTGCCCACTTCGCCTATTCCGTCGGCGTCGTCGAGCTTGCCCACGTTGCGGGGATTTGTGAAATGGTCCATTACTTTTTCGCTGTATAATGCCATAATTAATTTTCTCCTTGTCAGATTAAATGGGGACGCTGTCCCTTTTCGAGTTCTTCCCATACGGGCGATATCGAACGAAGATATTCGACGACCGCGGGAACCTGTTCAACGATGTATTTCATTTCCTCTTCGGTGTTGTACGGGCAGAGGCTGAGCCTCAACGAGCCGTGCGCCACTTCGTGGGGAAGTCCTATTGCCAGAAGCACGTGCGAGGGGTCGAGCGAACCCGACGTGCAAGCCGAGCCCGACGATGCACAAATGCCCTTTGCGTCGAGAAGGAGCAGCAGGCTTTCGCCCTCTATTCCCTCGAAGCACATATTTACATTGCCGGGCAGTCTGTTTTTCGCGTCGCCGTTAAGCTTGGAATGGGGAATTTTGGAAAGACCTTTTATAAGTATGTCGCGCAGTCTGGCTTCCTCTGCCATATTTTCATACAGATGAGCGATAGCTTCCTTCAAAGCCGCCGCCATCGCGCATATGCCCGCGAGGTTTTCCGTGCCCGCGCGCTTGCCTTTTTCCTGCGCGCCGCCCTCGATAAACGTCCTTAAATTTATCGTCTTGCGGCAGTACAGCACACCCACGCCCTTGGGTCCGTGGAACTTGTGCGCCGAGAGCGAAAGCATATCGATATTGTCCTTCTCTACATCGACGGGGATATGTCCCACCGCCTGAACGGCGTCGGTGTGGAACGCTACCTTTTTGGCGCGGCAGACAGAGCCTATTTCCCTTATGGGCATTATTGTGCCGATTTCGTTGTTTGCATACATTATCGTAACCAGAGCGGTGTCGGGGCGGATAGCCTTTTCCACCTGCTGCGCGGTAACAAGCCCGTTTTTATCGACGGGAAGATAGCTTACCTCGAAGCCCTCGCCCTCCAGCTTTTTGAGAGTGTGAAGTATGGCGTGGTGCTCTATCGCGCTGGTTATGATATGTTTTTTGCCTTTGAGCGCGCCGTTGTACGCCGCAGAACGCAATGCCTGATTATCCGATTCGCTTCCGCCCGACGTAAAATAAATTTCGCGGGGTTCGGCGCCGAGGCAGGCGGCTACGTCTGCGCGCGCCCTTTCGAGCGCTTCCTTTGCAATCTGCCCTACGCTGTGCAGCGAAGAGGGGTTGCCGTATATTTCCTTTAAATAGGGTTTCATCGCCTCTATCGCGACGTCGTTCATCGCGGTAGTTGCGGCGTTGTCCACATAAACGGTTTTTACCATATGTAAATTTAATTCCTACCTTTTTAGTATGAAATAATTATAAAAATTAATTCCTATTTTGTCAATAGGAATTAGCCCCCTTTTTTAAAATTTTAAAAAATTAATAGATCTTTTAATTAAGTGCAATTTTTAAGCGCACGAAAGAGGGTAAAGGCGGATATCCCGCCAATTCTGCCCGCCCATTGCATTAATTTATGCGAGGAGCTGTCATATGCAGGTTGAGCAATTATCCGATTATTATGTCGCCGCGCGGCGCTAAAATTTTTGCGCCGCGCGGCGTACCTTTCATTTACAATATCGGGTTTATTTGAGCAGGTCGGAAAGCGACTTTGAATTAAGAAAATTCATTATCACGTCGTCGAGCTCGCGCCAGAGGGGAAGCGAAAGGCATTTTTCGGCGTTTTCGCAGGGTTTATCGCCCGAAAGACAGGATACGGGCGCGAGAGAGCCCTCCGCCGCCGTAATAATTTCCGCCACGGTGTACTCTTCGGGGCGCTTTGAAAGGCGATAGCCGCCGCTCTTGCCGCGGGAAGAAATTATAAGCCCCTTCTGCGAGAGCTGGGCAACCGTTGCCTCAAGATATTTCTGCGATTCCTTTACCCTTTCGGCTATATCGGCGAGCGATACGGGCACGCCGTCGTCGTGCTGGGCGAGGTCTAGCATTACTTTAAGGGCGTTTCTGCCCTTTGTCGTTATCATCATAATTTTCACCTGACGGCTCAGCCGCCGTATTTAATCATCTCTTCTATGCACTTAACCGCGGCGAGCCTTAAATCTTCGTCCATTTCGATGACTTCTCCGCCGTCGCCCGTGAGGCAATGATATACGTCCGAAAGCGTAGTCGCCTTCATGTTGTTGCAAACGAGGTCTTTGGAAAGCGCGTAAAACCTCTTTTCGGGGTAGGCGAACTGAAGGTGCTGGACTATGGCGTTTTCCGTGCCTATGATAAATTCCTTTGCGTCGGATTTTGCAGCATAGTTCATGATGCCCGTCGTAGAGCCTACATAGTCGGCGTACTTTACGACCTCGGGGCGGCACTCGGGATGAACGAGGAAGAGCGCGTCGGGATGAGCCGCTTTCGCCGCGAGAACCTCTTTTTCGTTGATCTTTGCGTGGGTGGGACAGCCGCCCGAAAGCAGTTTGAAGTTCTTTTCAGGCACGCGTTCCTTTACGTATGTGCCGAGGTTTATATCGGGTATAAACAGAATGTTCTTCTGCGGTATAGCGCGGCATATTTTGACCGCCGAGGAGCTGGTTACGCACACGTCGGCGATTGTTTTAAGCTGCGCCGTTGTGTTGACGTAGGCAACGACCGCGTAGTCGGGGTACTTCTCTTTGACCTGAAGTATCATTTCCCTGTCCATCTGCTCCGCCATGGGGCAGCCCGCGACGGGATTGGAGAGAATGACCTTCTTTTCGGGGTTGAGCATTTTAACCATTTCCGCCATAAAGCGCACGCCGCACATTATAACGTTTTTATTTGCAGTATCCTTTGCCTTTAATGCGAGTGCGTAGCTGTCGCCCGTGAAATCGGCAATTTCGCATATCTCCTCGCTCATATAGCTGTGGGCGAGAATGCAGGTATCCGTCTGCTTTTTAAGTTTTACTATTTCGTCCTGTAATTGTCTTACCGTCATAATTTTATATCCTATATTTATTGTAGGAATTATAGCACATTTATTTTTCAAGGTCAAACGAAATGACGGAAAGATAAACGCGCTCTCCCTTTGTAATTTGTGGCATTGGCGGGCATATATCCCTGCATGAAAGAGCGGCGCCGCGATGAAATCGCGGCGCCGCAAAAATTTTATTTCTTTTTTGAAGTCGTTTTGTCCGCCTTTTTCGCTGCGGGTTTCTTAGGTTTGAGCTCTTCGGGGATATCCACCTTGGGCACGTGCGATGTATCCTTCTTTAAGCTCGTGAAGTCGCGCTTTGCGCGGGTGCGCACGCGCTTTTCTTCCTTCTTCTCCTCCTCCGTGCTCTCGTGATAGGGCACTTCGAACACGACCCCCTCGAAGGGGCGCAAGTCGAATTTGAGCTTGTAAGGTCTGCCGTTGCAAAGCTCCTCTGTCGCCACGACGTCGAATTCGCCGCCGTCGGGATATGTGGAGAAAGCGCGCCTGTACGTTCCGTCAACGGGTGCGCCCACGCCGAAATCGCAATAATCGACGGGCGTCATGTTTATGACGAAAATGAGAGCGTCGTTGTAGTTCCAGGGATTGCGCCTTATGAACGAGAATATCGAACGGCTGACGTCGCCGCTCTCTATCCATTCGAAGGAAGCCGAACCCGTGTCGTCATGCAGAACGGGCTTTTCGCGGTAGAGCTTTAAAAGCGCGCGGTAGCAGTCCATTACGTCCCTGTGCCCGGGGTCGTCGCAGAGGTGCCAGTCGAGCGAGGTGCGGAAGTTCCACTCGTTCTCCTGCGCAAAGTCCTGACCCATGAATAAAAGTTTTTTGCCGGGGTGTCCCATCATCATGGTATAGTAGCATTTGAGCGAGCCGAACTTATCCATGCGGTTGCCGGGCATTTTGCGGTACATGCTGCCCTTGCCATAGACGACTTCGTCGTGCGAAAGGACGAGTATGTATTTTTCGTTGAATATATATTCGAAGGTATGCGTCATCAGCCAGTGATGATACTTGCGATAGACGGGGTCCTTCTTTACATAGCGCAGGGTATCGTTCATCCAGCCCATGTTCCATTTGAGACCGAAACCCAGCCCGCCCTTGGCGACGGGCGCGGTTATGCCCTCTATAATGGAGCTGTCCTCGGCGATTATGAACGCGTCGGTGCGGCTTCTTAAAATGCTGTTGAGGTGCTTGAAGAATTCAAAACTCTCGTAATTCAGGTTGCCGCCGTCCTTGTTGGGTCGCCATTCGCTCCTCGCAAAGCTGTTATACAGCATTGCCGCGACGGCGTCGGCGCGCAGGGCGTCGATGTGGTACTTGTCCACCCAGAACAGAGCGGAAGCTATCAGAAAGTTGCTAACCTCGGGCTTCCCTAAATCAAATGCCTTCGTGCCCCACTCGGGATATTCGGCGCGCAAGGGGTCTGCGTACTCGTAAAGGGGCGTTCCGTCGAAATTTGCAAGGCCGAAATCGTCCTTGGGGAAATGCGCGGGAACCCAGTCGAGTATTACGCCGAAGCCGTGCTGATGCATGTAATCGACGAAATACATAAAGTCCTGAGGGCTGCCATAGCGCGCGGTAGGGCAGAAATAGCCCGTAACCTGATAGCCCCACGAAGGGTCGAAGGGATATTCGCATATGCCCATAACCTCTATATGGGTGTAGCCCATATATTCCATATATTCGCACAGCTCGTGCGCTAGGCGGCGGTAGTCGAGGAACTTGTCCTCATCCCACTTTTCAAGGTCCTTTTTCCACGAGCCGAGGTGAACTTCGTAAACAGCCATGGGCTTTTCGAGGAAGTTGGAGCCCTTGCGCTTTGCTATATAATCTTTGTCGCCCCACTCGTAAGTTTCGAGGTTTGTTACCACGGAGGCGTTTGCGGGGCGCTTTTCGCTGCCGAATTCATAGGGGTCGATTTTGTAAACTTCCGAACCGTCGGCGCGCACGATGAGAAATTTATATTTTACCCCCTCGCACATTCCGGGGACGAAAAGTTCCCATATGCAGTCATCGACCTTTTCCATTATGTCGCGCCAGGGCGTCCAGCCGTTGCCGTCCGACACGACGCATACAGCCCGCGCAGACGGCGCCCAGAGCACGAAATGAACGCCGCGCACGCCGTCGATTTCGCGTATGTGCGCGCCCATTTTGTTGTATAACTCGTAATGCGTTCCGTGGTGGAACAAGTATCTGTCCAGCTCGCCGAAAAACTTGTTTTGCATAGTTATCCCCCTTTATATGCGCCGCAGCCGCGCTGCGATTGTGCTATCTGAGATTTTTGCCGTAAACGCAGCCGCTCTTGGGCGGAAGCGTAACTACCATTCTGCCGAACCTTATATCGATGAAATGTTCGGGCGAATATCCGTCGTATCCCGTACAATAATACAGCGCCAGCTTGTCGTTCTGGCTGATGCCCACTTCCCATACGGGCAGGGAAAGGGAAATTTCCTTGTCGTTGTTGTTGATTACCACTACCGCAATGACGTTTTCGTCGAACCTGCCGTAGGCGATGTAGCCGTTGCCCGCGTCCAGCTCCTTCAAAGAGCCGAGGCGCAGACAGCTTATTCTCTTGCGTAGAGCTATCGCGCTGCGGTGCATTTCGAGGATATCGGTATTTTCCATTCCCCAAGGATATGTTCTGCGGCAGTCGGGGTCGGTCCAGCCCACCTGTCCCGCTTCGTCGCCGTAGTATATTGTGGGGCAACCGGGCCAGGTCATCTGTATGAGCACGGCAAGTTTTAAAACGCGCGCGTCTGTGCCCGCCGAGGCGGCGTCGCCGCCCTTTTCTTTGAGAGTGCCCGCGGTATGGTTTGTGCGCGTCAAAAAGCGCGAATGGTCGTGATTGGAAAGCTGATTTATGGCGCTGTCGAGAGAGGGTCTCGGCAGGCGCGCCATGTTCTTGAACATACTGTCGAAGAAGGTCTTGCCGTTGTTGAGCTTGCCCGCGTCGAAGTAGTTGCTGTGCTTTTCCATGCCCGTCAGAAACCACGTAACGGGCTCCATAAAGGCGTCGTAGTTCATTACGCTGTCCCACTCTTTGCCGTTGAGCCAGGGTCTGGGGTCGCCGTAGTGCTCGGCAAAAATGAAGCTGTCGGGATTGGCGCTCTTTACGCGGTCTTTGAAATTGCGCCAGAACTTATGGTTGAAAGCCGCGCTGTGCCCGAGGTCTGCGGCGACGTCGAGGCGCCAGCCGTCGACGTTATAGGGCGAAGAAACCCACTTTGCGCCTATGTTGTATATCTTTTCGCACAGCTCGTCGCTCTTTTCGTAATTGAGCTTGGGAAGGGTATTGAAGCCCCACCATCCCTCGTATTCGGGAAGCGGAAAGGAATGAGTAAAGTTGAAATATTTGCGGTAAGGACTGCGCACGGACTGGTACGCGCCCTTGGCGTATCCCGGTTTATTGAGGTATATTCCCTCCCTGTCCATCCATTTATTGAAAGACCCGCAATGATTGAACACGCCGTCCAAAATGACGCGTATTCCCTTTTCGTGCAGCTTTGAAACGAGCGAAGCGAAATATTCGTTGCTCTTGTTGAGGTTCGTCTGGGAAATTACCCTCGTTATATAGCGGGCGGCAAAACCGTTGTGCCTTTCCCAGTTCTGCATGACGTGCTGGCAGTCGTCCTCTATGACGGCGAGGTGAGGGTCAACGTAGTCATAGTCCTGCGTGTCGTACTTGTGGTTGGAGGGAGAAATGAATATGGGATTGAAATAAATCCCGTCTATGCCGAGCGAAGCAAGATAGTCTATTTTCTGCTCCACGCCCTGCAAATCGCCGCCGTAGAAATTGCCTACGTCCAAAGTTTTGGGTATTTCGTTCCAGTCGTCTATTTTTTTTACGTGTCCGCCCGTGTAATAGTATTCGTTAGTGCAGACGTCGTTTTGAGAATTTCCGTTGAAAAAACGATCGGGCAGTATCTGATAAAACACTTTGCCGAGCGCCCAGTCGGGCACTTCGAAGCCGGGGATAAAGGAAAAGTTGTACTCCTCCTGATTGTTGGTTACCGCGCCCAGACGATTGTAATAGACGACGTCGTCCTGGTCGGAAATCTGGAAGTAATAGCTTACCTCCTGCGCGTCGGGGCAGGTAAATTCCGCCCTGTAAAAATCGAAATTATGGTATAGGGAATTATTCTCCTTTTCCATTTCCCTGCGCCTTCCGCCGAAACAGACGTAAACTTTCAAAACGTCGTTTTTAAGCGTGCGGAAACGTACTGTAACCTTATCTCCCGCCTTGGGCGCATAGGGATATTTATAATTTATTGTTTCGTCGCTGAAAAGTGCGCTCCTGTTAATCATTGTGCCGTAATTAACTCTCTTTTCTTTATGTATATTATGGTATTATCTTATAAAATTGTACCATACCGCACAGTCAAAGTCAATATGCAATTTGGCTTTAATATTGCCTTCGCGGCGGCATATTATCCCTGCAAAATAAAAATCCCGTGCGCGGCGCGCACGGGATTAAAATGTTAAAAATTATTTGCCGTTAACGAGAGCAACAGCCTTTTTGGTTTCGGCTTCGATGTCTGCGGGAGTACCCTTCATCATCCAGCTGCCGCCGCAAGCGATGATCTTGTCGTATGCGAGGTATTCGAGGATGTTTTCGGAGGAAACGCCGCCCGTGGGCATGATGTGAAGATAAGGGAATGCCGCGCAGATAGCTTTGATTGTTTTAAGTCCGCCGTAGTTGGAAGCGGGGAAGAACTTGAGCGTGGTGAGACCCTTTTCGATTGCCGCCATAGCCTCGGTGGGAGTAACTATGCCGGGAAGATAAAGCATTTCGTGTTCAGCGCAGCAGTCGGCAACTTCGGGCGAGAAGCCGGGAGATACTATGAACTTTGCGCCTGCAACGATTGCCTGTTCGCACTGATTGCGGTTGATTACAGTGCCCGCGCCCACGAACATATCGGGGAATTTTTTAACCGTAAGAGCGATTGCTTCTGCGGCGCAGGGAGTTCTGAAAGTGATTTCTGCGCAGGGAAGACCGCCTTTTATGAGCGCTTCCATCTTGGGAATAGTTTCTTCGATGTCGTTGAGAACGACAACGGGAACGATTTTCATCTTTTTGATGAGTTCTATTTTCTGTTCGTTTGTCATTGTTGGATTGCCTCCGGGAATTTTTAATTTATTTTTCTTTTAAAGTATATCACACCGCCTTGATTAATGCAATATTTATTTTAAATTTTTGCGCCTTTTTGTTTGGCTTTTTGCCCCCTGTGTGCTAACATTGAGGCATGAAGGCAAGGCTGAAAAAAATAGCTGAATATTTCACGCCCCTCGAGTGGGGATTGTGGCTGGGAGGAATGGCGATTATAACCGCGGGATTTCTTGCGGGCGCGGAAAAGAATGCGCTTTCGCTCATTTCCGCGCTGTTCGGCGTTTCCTGCGTGATATTCAACGCCAAAGGCTCCGTGTGGGGTCAGGTCATTGCAATAGCTTTTGCGCTGACATATTCGGCTTTTTCATACCTCAACCGCTACTACGGCGAAGCCTTGATTTACATCTTTTTAATGCTGCCCATACATATAGCGTCCATAGTTATGTGGGTAAAAAACCGCAACGCCGACGCCGAACACATGGAAGTGCGCATAAACAGACTGCGCCCCGCCGAATACGGCATATTCGCCCTCGGCGCCGCCGCGGCGACGACCGCATTTTACTTCCTGTTGCAGGCACTTAATACCGACAATCTGATTGTATCCACGCTGTCGCTCGTAGCAAGTCTTGGCGCGGCTTATCTGATGCTCAGACGGTGCGAATACTTCTCACTCTGCTTTATTGCAAACGATATTATTCTGCTCGTTCTCTGGTCGATGAAGATACCCGAAATAGGCTCCGCAGTCGTGCCCAGCCTGATATCCTTTGCGCTCTACCTCGTAAACGACAGTTACAGCTTTATAAGCTGGAAGAAAATCAAAAGACGTCAGCGCGCCTTCGAAGAGATGAAAGATATTTAAGCGCTTCCCGCGCACATTACAGGCAGGGAAAAGCTAGCAAAAATTTGCGCGCAAAAAACAGTTATATAAAAAGTTATGCCCGCCGCGAA
>ULSO01061563.1_pt1 | contig 27869 bp, 28 predicted proteins | sample 1956701 | NCBI WGS metagenome assembly ULSO01 (sample SAMEA4835708, study PRJEB28245) | human gut metagenome | biome: gut microbiome; material: fecal sample | place: Denmark | collected 2008 | reverse complement strand
CAGCAGCCGCAGGACTTCTTCACCCTGGTAGATAATTTCCTCAGCAGCAATAGCCGCCGATTTACCGGCGCCGACGACCAGGATCATCGGTGCGCCTCCAGAAACGCAGCGGCTTTACCGGCGGCGGCGATGCCCTCTTCCACACTTTCCCGAATATCTTTAGGACCAGTGCAGCAGCCGGCGGGATAAGCCCCGCTGCCCTGCTTGAGGAAAAAGCCATGTTGATTACACTGTAAACCTAACTTAGCAGCCAATTCTTCCGCCTTACGCGGCGGCTGTAGACCAACCGCCAGGACAACGATGTCAAAGGGATCTTCACGCACTTCGTCATCAACGGTCGCATAGCGCACCAGTGGGCGGCGGTCGACGAGCACTTCCCCCGGGCGGCTGCGGATAACCTGCACGCCGGGTTCTTTGCCGTACTCGGCCAGCTTATCATAACCGCGGTCAGAAGGCCGCCAGTCCCGGTAGAAGAAAGTCACTTCCGCCGCGGGCAGTTCTTTGCGTACGCGTTTCATTAGTTTAAGTGAGTACTTACAACAGACTTTGGAGCAGTAAGGCGCACCGTGTTTGGCATCACGGGAACCAACACACTGAATGACCGCCAGGCTCTGCGGCACCGCGCCGGTGGAAGGCACCGTAATCTTACCGGCAGTCAGCAGCACTTCCAGCTCCCGCGAGGTAAGGACGTCCGGGCATTCAGCATAACGGTAACGCGCATCGCGCTGCGGGTCAAAGGTAGGGGAGCCGATGGCCACGATAACTGTTTTCACTGCCATTTCCTGCTGTTCTTCCCCGCTCTCAACAATGAGCGTATAGTTGCCCGGAGCGCCGCGCACATCAACGACTTCCGAATTAAGCTGCAGCGTAACAAAAGCCGATTTTCGTACCGCCCGGCGGATGTCTACCGGTGAGCAGGCATCACAGCGCTGGCAGACGGGATTGGCTTTACAACAGAGATCACGGGCTAAACCGCCGAGATCATTACTGGAATCGATTACGACGGAGGTTATCTGCCGCTGCGAAAGTTCCAGCGCAGCTGCCAGACCGGCCGCGCCGCCGCCGATGATTCCCACTTCATACATAACAGTCCTCGATAGCACTTTCATTTAACAAATTTATGGAAGGAAAGTTGAATAACAGACGAACATATAGCGGTTTGTGGCCCTGATATCCTTTACGGTCGATGTCGACCGCGATGTTAATCAAGTTTTACCAGGCAGCTCAGCGGCAGTCTGTGCCGGCGGTGAGCCCCGCTTTACCTCTTCCGCAGCCGGTCTGCGGCTCTTTCTGGAAGTCCTTAATGAACTGGGCATCAAAGGAACCTTTTTTCTGGAGGGTAAAACGGCAGAAGTAATCAACACCAGTGAAGACTTGGCCGCTTTGCTGAAGGGGCACGAATGCAGCTGCCACGGCTATCATCACGAGGATCTCACCGGCCAGGACAGCGGGGTTATCCTCAGCAAGGAAGAGATCAGCGCCGCCCTCCAGAAGGGAATTGACGCGGTTGAAAAAATCTGCGGTTACCGGCCGCAGGGCTTCCGGGCGCCGTATTTGCATTATGACCAGCGGGTGCAGGCAGTGGCGGCAAGCTTGGGCTTTAAGTACAGTTCTTCAACCGTTAAGATAGACGAAGAATGCCGTTGTACGACTGCTCCGCTTCTGGAAATCCCGCTGCTCAAAACGAAAGATGCGCAGGGACGGTGGATGCAGTCCTATCTGTGGCCGCTGCATGAAGGAAAACGGCCGCTCGCTGATTATCAGTATTTATTGAAAAAAGAAGTAGATCTCCTCGTTCTGGGTGATCACTCCTGGCATCTGCAGGAAAATTATTCAGGAATCTTTACAAAAGAGAAAATAAAACAAAATAAAGAAGAGCTGCGCAGTCTGCTCGCTTACGCGTTAGACCGGCAGGGAGAGTTTATTACGCTTGCTGAATACGCCGCCCATTTCAGCTGAGGCCGATGATGCGGCCGTCATCAGTATAGTCGATGTGTTTTGCGGCCGGGTCGCTCGGCAGACCGGGAATGAGCATAATCGTTCCGCAGATGGGCACGATGAAGCCTGCACCGGCGGAAAGCGTTACTTCCCGGACTTCCAGTTCCCAGCCGGTCGGGGCGCCTTTGAGAGCGGGATTGTCGGAAATCGACAGCTGCGTTTTAGCGACACAGATCGGCAGGCGGCCTTGGCCAGACTGCTCAATCGCTTTGATATCTCTTTCCGCGGTGCCGACATAACGGACACCGGCGGCACCATAGATTTCGGTAGCAACCTTGAAGATTTTATCTTTGATTGATAAGGAATCATCATACAAAGTGTGGAAATCGGCTTTGCCTTCGGCAAGAACCTGCAGCACGGCAGCGGCCAGTTCTTTACCGCCTTCGCCGCCTTTGGCAAATACTTCGGAAATCGCACAGGGTACGCCGAGCTCGGCGCAGTGTTTTCTAACCGCAGCGATTTCTTCGTCAGTGTCACCAGTGAAGCGGTTAATCGCCACGACTGGCGGCACCCCGAACTTTTTGATGTTTTCCACGTGTTTATCGAGATTGGCAAAGCCGCGGGTCAGGGATTCTTCACCGAGTGCGTCATGCAACTTAATGGCCCGGATCGAAGCAACAACAACTGCGCAATCGGGACGGAAGCCGGCCTGGCGGCAGACGATGTTGAAAAATTTCTCCGCACCCAGATCAGCAGCAAAACCGCCCTCGGTGACTAAGACATCAGCAGTCTTGAGACCATACTTTGTGGAAAGTACACTGCTGTTGCCGTGGGCGATGTTGGCAAAGGGAAAGCCGTGAATGTAGACAGGATCGCCTTCCAGAGTCTGTACCAGATTGGGGTTGATGGCATCTTTAAGAATAAGCATCATCGCCCCGACGCAACCGATTTGTTCCGCCGTGATCGGCTGGCCGTGGATGTTGTAAGCAACGACGATTGCCCCCAGTCTTTTTCTTAAGTCTGCTAGGGAATTGGCAAGTGCCAGAATAGCACTGATTTCAGAAGCAGAAGTAATCATGAATCCACTCTCACGGGGCACGCCGCCAGTACTCTTGCCCCCCAGACCTACGACGATGTCCCGCAACTCGCGGCAGTTGGTATCTAAGGTCTTTTTCCAAGTGACCCGCGTCGGATCGATCTGCAGCTCATTGCCTTTTGCCAGATGGTTCTCGACCATAGCGGAAAGCAGATTGTGCGCTGCCGAAGCCGCATGGATGTCACCGGTAAAATGCAGATTGATGTCCCACATCGGGTAAACCTGCGCATAACCGCCGCCGGTGGCCCCGCCTTTGATGCCGAAGACCGGACCCATTGAAGGTTCACGCAGACCGCCGGCAACTTTTACACCCAAGCGTCCCAAAGCTTCGATGAGACCGATGGAAGTAACCGTCTTGCCTTCCCCGGCTTTGGTGGCGGTGATGGCGGTAACCAACACTAACTTACCATCAGGCCGGCCGTCAAAGCGCTGAAGAACGTCCAGCGGAATTTTGGCAGCATATTTGCCGTAAAGATGTAAATCATCGGGAGTAAAACCAAGCTTAGCAGCCGCTACCTGAATTGGCTCCATTTTGGCTGCGCTGGAAATTTCAACATCAGATTTCATGAATAATCCCTAATAAAGCGGTGATAGACATGGAAATATTAGAGGATTAGTGAGTGAAGCCACGGGAGAAGCGCAGGTGATTAGTGCTGCAGACTGCAAAGTGCTGCCGGCGGTCAGCAGTTTTCACAATTTTCATCTCAGACAGAAAATGAAGGATATTATTCGACTAACAACCAAAGGAAATCTGCATGACTAGGGGGCCAATGTTGATATTGCGCATCAGCATTAGGGAGGAAGAGCAATTATGGATGGATCACAGATTATCTTCATTCTGGCCACAGCGATGGCCATCATCGTCATTATCGCAGCAGTTTACTGGTATACTAAATTTTATCGAACCATGATCTACAAGTGTCCTCAATGTGGTTATGAAGGCAAACCGAATGTTGCTAAGACCTTGTTCTCGCAGAAGGCCGCACAAGTCGTCAAGTGTCCACAGTGCAAGAGCGACACGCCCATGGAGCCGATGAAGCAGCATAAGGATTGAAGTCGTACACTGAGCTATTGTGTGATAAATACATATAAAAAATAAATCTAAAAATAAACAAGCTGCAATTCTGATGCAATTGTTTTGTAGAGTAGCGTGTCGGCAATGATTAATGAATTGATTAAAAGTCTAGAGTAATTGAGTCAGACATATCCAGATGATAGGTGTATGTCTCTGAAATTTACAATTAAAACCATTAAAGGGGTGATGCGTGTCGTACTCTCTTCGCCAAGGCAAAGGTTGCGGCGCTGCATCACCGGACGTTTTCAGATATTCTCAAAATCATAGATAAAACTATGCAAATTAGGACCAGTTCTGGTGCTTAAACAACTGGTGAATAAGTACGTGTCAAAAAAATGTTTACAAGGAAACTAGGATGGTAGACGTCCTCTTGAGTGACTGATGTGATCTTGCCCTGTGCATATTTGTCGAAGATGGTAAATTACGAGCTGCAAATATCGTTTTTAGAACTAGAAACGTTCAAATAGACTCATGCCCTCGAAAGATGCAAGATGGCGTTTGAACTCTTAGATAACCGCGTTCAGGCGGTTCTCAAGGAAAAAGGCATTGTCGAAGCCACTAAGGCTCAGGAGAAAGCGATTCCCCGCATACTGGCAGGTAAAAATATTCTCCTGGTGGCGCATACCGGAATCGGTAAGACAGAATCGGCGATGCTTCCTATTTTTCATAACATTTTACAGACGCCAGGAAAGGGTATCCGCTGCCTCTACATTACACCACTAAGGGCCTTGAACCGTGACATGCTGGGCCGGTTGACAGAACTGGGATCGGCACTAGACATCAAGGTAGCAGTAAGACACGGAGATACTGCACAGGCAGAACGGCAGAAACAGTCCCAGAATCCGCCGGATGTGCTCATCACTACTCCAGAAACTCTGCAGGTCCTCTTTACCGGCAAAAGGCTGCGTGAACATCTGAAGAATGTACGCTGGGTAGTAGTCGATGAAGTTCACGAACTAGCCAACAATGAAAGAGGTGCGCAGCTAGCAGTAGGCCTAGAAAGACTGGCAGCGGTAGCCGGTGAATTTCAAAGAATCGGTCTTTCAGCGACGGTGGGAACAGTAGAAGAAGTCGCTGGCTATTTGGGAGGAGACCGGGAAGTAGAGATTGTCCAGGTAAAATCCACTAAAGAATTGGACATCAGCGTTAAATGCCCGGTTGTTGACGATCACGTAAAAGACTTGGCAGGACAGCTGCAGTGCGACCCAGATTTAGCAGCAGCCATGGTGCTGGCCCGGCAGATCATTGATGATCACCGCTCAACACTGCTGTTCGTAAATACCCGGGATACCGCCGAAGCTCTGGCTGCCCGTTATGCCGTCTGGGATGAACATACTAAAATCGGTGTGCATCACGGATCATTATCAAAAGATATCCGTATCGACACAGAAGACCGCTTCAAACATGAAGAACTGAATGGTCTCATCTGTACTTCGTCACTGGAACTAGGTATCGATATCGGTTCCGTCGATTACGCTCTGCAGTATAACTCTCCCCGCCAGGTTTCCCGTTTGATTCAGCGGATGGGGCGGGCGGGGCATGCCGTAGGTGAAAAAACAGAAGGCGCGATTATTGCCACCGAAGCAGATGAGTTGGCCGAAGCGATGGTTATCTCCCGCAAGGCAGTAGCCGGCGAGTTAGAAAAACTGCAGGTAAGAGAGAATCCCCTCACCGTGTTGGCTAACCAGCTGGTCGCTGCTTCGATGGCCGGCAAAGTTGAGAAAGAAGCGACCTATCAGATTATTACCCGCTCCTACCCCTTCCGGAATTTATCACGTGACACTTTCAACGATGTCATCGAGCAGCTGCGCAGTATCGGTCTGATCTTTGATAACGGACCTGATTACAAGCGTTCTAAGCGGGGCATGCAGTATTTTTACGACAACCTTTCGATGATTCCCGATGAACGGACTTTTTTGATCAGGGAGATCAGTTCACGGCGGATTGTCGGCACTCTGGACGAATCATTTGTGGCTTCCTTCGCGGAACCGTATGCCGTCTTCATTACGCAGGGGCGCTCGTGGAGAATTGTTGAACTGCGGGAAGATGAAGTGCTGGTCGAACAGATCAATGATCTCGGCTCGATTCCTTCCTGGACAGGGGAAGATATCCCAGTACCGCTGGAAGTAGCGGAAGAGGTCGGCCGATTAAGAAGACTGAAAGATTTTGATAATTACCACGGCGATCAGCAGGCGGTAGCGGTAGTTAATAAATATTTAGCAGAAAACGGTGAAAATGTTCCTTCTGATAAATTAATTACTTTGGAACTAAGCAAAAGAACCGCGATTCTCAACATGTGTTTCGGCACCAAAGTAAACGGAACGATTGCCCGCATTCTTTCCATGCTGCTGACGGCCAGAATGGGTGAATCAGTAGGTGTCACTACCGACCCATACCGCATCATACTAGAACTGCCGAAAGAAGTAGGTGCAAAGGTCATTGAAGACACTTTGATGTCCGTCAAATCCGCCGGCATTGAAGCCTTGATGCGAATGTTTCTCAAGTCGTCTTCTTTCCTCCGTTACCGCTTTGTTTACGTAGCCAAAAAGTTTGGCGTCATTGAAAAAAATGCCGATTACCGCAGCGTCAACTTCACCAGACTTGCTGAAGCCTTCGAAGGCACACCACTCTTTGAGGAAGCGGTAATGCATGTACTCTGGAATGACTTTGATGTTGCGGGTACCAAAGAGATTATCGGCCGCTTGGAAAATAAAGAAATTGCGTTTAAAGTAACGGGTACGACTCCCGTGGGCATTGCCGGTCTGCGCCAGTCAAAAGAGTTGATTATGCCGCAGAGAGCGGATCACAGCATCCTCATGGCTTTGAAAAAGAGGCTGGAGGATGAGACAATGAGCATGTCCTGTGTAAGCTGCCTCAACCAGTGGCGGATGAAGGCTAAAGATGCCCCCAGCAGGATTCTTTGTCCCAAATGCGGCGGTATGATGGTGGCTGCTCTGCTGCCCTACAACCGCGATAATATTTCATTACTTAAAAAAGATAAACATACTGCAGAAGAAAAGAAAGAAGTTAAACGGATCTACAAAAATGCTTCTTTGGTAAGAGATTACGGTCCCAAAGCCGTGGTGGCTCTCGCCGGCCGAGGAGTGGGACCGGATGCCGCCTCCAGAATTCTTTCCGGCTTTTATGAAGATGAAGAAGATTTCCTGCGGGACATCCTCAGTGCGGAACTTACTTATGCACGGACTAAAAGGTTCTGGGGTTAAAGTCGCTGGAATTTGTTTTTCAGCGTGCCGACGCCCTCGATCTTAACTTCCACTTCATCCCCGTCTGCAAGAGGTCCGACACCGACCGGCGTGCCGGTAGCGATGATGTCGCCTGCTTCCAGTGTGATGTATTTAGTGATGTATTCAATGAGTTCCGGTACTGAAAAAATCATATCTGCGACTTGCCCGCTTTGTTTTAAGACTCCGTTGACACGGGTTTCAATCGTCAGCTGCTGAAGATCGGGGACCGCCGCCAGCGCGACCGGTTCCGACATCGGCGCGAAAGTATCAACGCTTTTGCTGAGTGCCCAGGGCAGACTAGCGGCTCGGGCATCATCCTGCATACTTCGGGCGGTAACGTCATTAAAAGCGGCTACCGAAGCTACATAAGACAAAGCGTCAGCAGCCTGCACGTTTTTAGCTTCCCGACCGATGATTACCGCTAATTCGCCTTCATAATCAACACGGCCGGCACCGCGGAAGGTAATCGTGCCGCCGTTGGGCAAAAGCGCACTCTGGGCCTTGAGAAAGATAACAGGTTCAGGTCGGACAGTGAGCGACATTTCATCCGCATGAGCGCGGTAATTCTGACCGATACCAATTATTTTCATTGTTCTTCCTCTGCCGGAACTTTTTCTTTTTTAGGAAGGTAACCTTTGGCGATGATGTAGATCTCCGAACTGCTGTCGCGGGAGGCTTTCGGTGAGTGCAGCTTAACCATTTGAAAGCTGGAGCGCACATCATTAAGGAAGCCTTTCATCAGATCGCCTTCAAAAATCTTCATGACCAGATTGCCGTGGGGTTTCAAAACCTGCCGGGCAAAGTTAAGCGCGTAGGTACAGAGTTCTACCGAGCGGGCATGGTCCATCGAATAACTGCCGCTGATGTTAGGCGACATGTCTGAAATAACCACATCGGCTTTGCCTTGCAGCAGCTCTTTGAGTTTTTCAGCAGTTTCCGGCTTAAGCATGTCTCCGCGGATCGTCTGCACGCCTTCCAGCGGGTCGATTTTCTGCAGATCGACGCCGACAACTTTGCCGCTTTCACCAACCCGTTCTTTGGCAATCTGCAGCCATCCGCCCGGCGCTGCCCCCAGATCCGCTACGGCGTCGCCTTGGCGAAAAATATGGAATTTATCATCGATCTGCGCCAGCTTAAAGGAAGCACGTGACCGGTAATTCAGCTTCTTCGCCAAACGGTAGTAATGTTCTCGCTTTCTTTCAGCAAGCCATCTGTCGCTCATTGCGATACAATTGAAGGCCGTGCTTTAAAACTTTGGTAAAACGGCAGAGTTTAGCGGCTGATTAACGTAAAAATGGAGCAGATTGCATAGTTTAGGCATACCAAACATTTATTAGGCATAACTAAAATACAGTTTTAGGATAGCCGAAATAATCCTTACCAATCGCCGAGGATTAACGGTTATGGGTGATACGATGTTACTATCAATGGCTGAATCAGGAGAAAATGTAGAGATCAAACGCATCTCTGGCAAAGATGAAACCCGCCGCCACTTAGCAGGCATGGGCTTTATTGAAGGACAACGAGTAACAGTCATTTCCGAATTAGCCGGCGGCTTGATCTTAGAGATCAGAGGTGCCCGTATCGCTATCGACCGCGGCATGGCTAACAGAATTGTGTGTGAGTGACGATGATGAAAACGCTAAAAGACGTACAGTGCGGCGATAAAGTAACAGTTATCAAAGTACACGGTGAAGGCCAATTGAAGAGACGGTTCATGGATATGGGCATAACCAAAGGCTGTGAAATTTTCGTCCGCAAATTAGCGCCTTTGGGCGATCCCATTGAAGTCACCGTGCGTGGCTATGAACTCAGTCTGCGGAAATTAGACGCGGAAATGATCGAAGTTCAATAACTGACTGTGTAAATTTGACCGGTCTCTGCCGGTACATTGGAGGTTGATTAATGGTAATTAGGTTAGCGCTAGCTGGCAACCCAAACTGCGGCAAAACAACGCTCTTCAACAATTTGACAGGCACTACCCAGCACACCGGCAACTGGCCGGGCGTAACGGTGGAAAAGAAAGAAGGGAAATTAAAAGGTAATAAGGAAGTAATTGTCACGGATCTGCCGGGAATTTATTCTTTATCACCTTACAGTCCCGAAGAAGTTGTCGCACGGGATTATTTAATAAAAGATAAACCAGAAGTAATTATTAATGTTGTAGATGCGACCAATCTGGACAGGAATCTCTATTTGACAACTCAGTTGATTGAGACAGGCATTCCTGTAGTGGTAGCGCTCAACATGATTGACGTGGTTGAGAAAAATGGCGACCAGATCAATGTCGAAAAACTTTCCAGTCTGCTGGGCTGTGAAGTAGTAAAGATTTCTGCCTTGAAGAAAATCGGCATGGATAATTTGATCACAACAGCTGTTAACACGGCTAAAACTAAAAAGAAATTCCTAATCAAGCAGATATTTTCTGATAAACTGGAAAAAATTATTGCTGATGTTTCAACGATCATTGCTAAGCAGACAGAAGAACACCAGACACGCTGGTATGCGGTTAAACTTTTAGAGAAGGATGAGCAGGCAACAGCCTCTTTGCTGCTGACGGCTCAACAAAAAGCAGAAATTGAGAAAATTGTCACTAATTTAGAGACAGAATTTGATGACGATGGCGAGAGTATCATCACCAATGAACGCTATAATTACATTAGCACGGTGGTGAAAGATACTTCTAAGAAAAATAAGAAAAGCGGTCTCAGCACCTCTGATAAAATTGACCGTGTTGTTACCAACCGCTGGCTGGCCTTGCCGATTTTTGCCGGTGTCATGGTGCTTGTTTATTACATATCCATCTCGACCATCGGTGGCTGGATGACTGACTGGGTAAACGACATCCTCTTCGGGGAAATGCTCATCCCTGGTGCTGAATCCTGGCTGACTTCGGTCGGTGCAGCGGACTGGCTTAACTCCTTCATTGTAAACGGGGTAATCAGTGGAGTTGGTGCTGTCTTAGGTTTCCTGCCGCAGATGATTGTCTTATTCATTCTTCTGGCGATCTTGGAAGACTGTGGCTATATGGCCCGTATCGCTTTCATCATGGACCGCATTTTTAGAAAATTTGGTCTTTCAGGAAAATCATTTATTCCCATCATGATTGGTACCGGCTGCGGAGTGCCAGGCATTATGGCCTCACGGACGATTGAGCAGGAAAGTGACCGCAAGATTACTGCGATGACTACTACTTTCATTCCTTGTTCAGCTAAGATTCCCATCATTGCTTTAATTGCTGGAGCGTTATTCGGCGGCTCGGTCTGGATTGCTGTTTCAGCTTACTTCATTGGCGTAATTGCCATCATCATGTCCGGGATCATTCTCAAAAAAATGGAGCGCTTTTCAGGCACACCAGCACCGTTTGTGGTTGAACTGCCGCCCTACCACCTTCCTGGTCTCAAAACCGTGGCCTTAAGCACTTCCGACCGTGCTAAAGCTTTCATTAAGAAAGCCGGAACCGTGATCTTTGTCGCCTGTGCGCTTATCTGGTTCCTCTCATCCTACAGCTGGTCGCTACAGCCGGTAGGCATTGAAGATTCGATCCTGGAATCAATTAGTTCGGCCATCTGTGGCATTTTTACACCATTAGGCTGGGGCGATTGGCAAGCAACGGTAGCAACAATTACAGGTTTCATTGCGAAAGAAAATGTCTTAGGCACTTTCGGTACCCTCTTTGGTTTATCCGAAGTCTCTGATGGTGGAGAAGAACTCTGGGGCTTTGTGGCTGCGTCATTTACGCAACTGTCAGCTTACTCCTTCCTCATCTTCAACCTGCTCTGTGCACCCTGCTTTGCCGCTATCGGTGCGATGCGCCGTGAACTAGGCAACAAAGGCTGCCTCTTTGCTGTTGGCTATCAGATGGTCTTCGCCTATGCCGTGGCCTTATGTGTCTACCAATTCGGCATGTTCTTCACCGGCCACGGTTTCACCGCCTACACCATGCTGGCAGTCATTGCCTTAGTCGGCATTATTTACTTCCTGGTCAGACCAGATAAACGCCTAAAAAGTCGCAAGGTGGAGGCCTTAAGGACATGAATCTGGCTACGGCAGTAATCACCTTGGTGGTCCTTGCCTGTCTGGCATATGCCGTCTACAGCATCATCAAAGCAAGAAAAAACGGCGGCTGTGGAAGCTGCCCTTCCTGCTCCGGATGCGGCGGCTGCCAGATCAAAGTAGAGGATGAGCAGAATAAACACAATTGAAACATTTTGGGGAGTTTCTCCCTCCCCCATTTTTTACAATTTAATCGCAAATATCCTTCAAAGCATGATTTTTTAAAAACAGAATTGCCGTTGATTAAACACAGCAGACTTTAAAATAATAAAAAGTAAGGAAAGTGGGCTTGCGCCCGTTAGTAAGAAACGTTCTCAACCTGTTTAACCGAACAGAGCGGCTAAACCGGCAGCAGCATCGTCTTCGCTGACTTCTTCTTTCTTGTCTTCTTCTGTTGATTTTGGAACATCAGCAGGAGCAGCGCCAGCAGCAGCGGGTGCAGCGGCAGCTACAGGGGCGATAGCAGCGGAAGCAATAGCTTCATCGATGTTTACACCCTCAAGGGAAGCAGTCAAAGATTTAATCTTGGCAGTGTCGGGTTCGACGCCTGCGCTCTTAAGAACGTTTGCGATAGCATCCTCATCAACGGCCTTTCCGGCAGCGTGAAGGACCAACGCACTGTAGATATATTCCATTTATATTCCTCCAATTACTTAATCAAATAATCCTCCAAATCCAGCAAAGGATCCTCCTTCTTCAGATTTGGATTCTTCTTCATCGTCTTTCTTCTCTTCGGCCGGTTTCTCCTCAGCAGCTGGTGCAGCCGTAGCTGTAAGTTGCTGTGTTAAACGCTCGTCTCCAAGTTCGGGAGCACGAGCAGCAATAGCGAGCATTCCTGCATTCGCTTTTGCCAGGAGAAGCTTTACGTTTTCTTTGGTGGGGATCGCAGCTTCGACGCTGAGCGATAACGCTTCGCGGTAAGCCTTTGCAATCAATGGTTCGATGGTCTCCGTGGTAGGATAGACTATGCTGATACCTAATGCAAAAGCATTGTGCGCTCCGGTTGCCAACATGTTAACGTAATAGTCAGGTGGCACGTCGAGAACGGTTTTGTCATAGATGACGCCTTCTTCGTATGCAGCCCTCAGATCGAGACCTACGATCATCGGCAGAATTTCCAGTTTAGGTAGAAGTTTAGCTAAGTCTTCAGGAATTGCTTCCCCTTGCTTAACCAGAACTTTATCTTTACGGATAACGATTTTTCCGCCTTCGATTGCTGCTGGGATGCCTGCTTTCTGTAAATCACCCACAATTGGGCCTGGTTTGAAAGGTGTATCTCCAGCTTTGATCACGATATCTTCAGGAGCTATGTCGCCAGGTTTCGCAGGAGCAGGTGTTTTGGTCTTCTCCATAGAGCGGAACAGTTTGAAGGGGTTCATCGGGGTGGCAACAATTGCACACTGTCCGTAGACCTTTTCTTTTAACTGCTCTAAGCCTGGTTTTTGTTTAGCGGCCTCGTCTAAAGCTAGAAGCATGAGGTTGTTCCTGGTCATGACCATGGAGCTGTTTGCTCTCATGTTGCTTCTAATGGCCTGCATTTGAGGAGAGGGAATTCCGTGGACATCCACGATGGCGACAACTTGTCCGTTTACCATCATGTCAGCCAGTTCTTTGACCTTCTCTTTTTTCCAAGATGCTACATGTGCCATCTTAGCTCACCTACAGAACCTTTTCAGACGGACCCATTGTCGTCTTGACATAGGCCGAGTCGATGTTCATTCTTCCTTTCTCAAGCTTGCCGGTAACCCTCTTGAAAATGGCTTCGATATTTTCTGCAATTTGCTCAGGATCCATATCGGCGGTGCCGACTGGAGTCTGGAACGTTTTACGGTCCTTTGTACGGACAGTTACGCTCTTCCGCAAACTCTCAATCATGGGAGCAGGGTCCGCACCAGGGGCAATCGGCTTAGGCATCTTACCGCGCGGGGCGAGTACGATACCGAGCCTCTTACCGATCTGGGGCATCAAGGGAGCTTCAGCTATGAAATAATCACATTCTGAAGCTACTTTTTTGGCCTGTTTTCTGTCATCAGCGATCTTACCCAATTCATCAGGTGTGATCACCATGTCGGCGACATCTTTAGCCTTGGCAGCTAATTCAGCACCACCGATAACACAGACCTTAATGTCCCTACCTCTTCCATGTGGCAGAATAATATCCTCTTGTATCCTATTCTTAGGATTAGAGAGATCCACATCCCTGAGGTTTATGGCCAGATCAACAGACTCTGTAAAGTTCCTTTTCGGGGAACTCTCAAGTGCCTTTTTGACGGCCTCTAGGGTCGTTTTTTCAACCAAAGTATATTCCTCCTGTAGTGCAAGTGAGCTAAAGCTCTCCTACAGTGTGAGTGACTCTATCAGGGTATCATTCTTAAAGTTTACGGTCTAGAGTGTTTAAAGGCAGAGAGAGTTTTAGAGACGCTGGTAGCCCAATATTCAAGAGATTTTGAAAATGTTCTAGCATTTTCACTAACTAAAAAATCATAAACAGAGCATAGTTTTATGCGGTGCAGTTCTTCATAGAATCACCTGACCTGGTGCTGGAAATGAAAGAGAATAAATATGACGAAGAAAAATTTTTTAAAAAATATAGTGAAATGAACCGCTCCAAAGAAGGTTTGAAGGGTGCCGGGGAATGGTCAGAGTTACAAAAGATCCTACCAGATTTTCAATCAAAAAGAGTTCTTGATTTAGGCTGCGGATACGGTTGGCATTGCCGGTATGCTGTTGAGCATGGTGCAGAATGTGTCATGGGTGTAGATCTTTCATCTAAAATGCTGGAAGTAGCTGAAAAGATCAATGCTCATGAAAAGATTGCGTATCGTCGGGCAGCTATCGAAGATTTAGCTTTTCCTTGTGAAACGTTTGATGTCGTTCTTAGCTCCCTGGCTTTTCATTATGTGAAGAATTTTACACCAATAGTGCACAATATCAGCCAATGGCTGAAAAAAGATGGGAAATTCGTTTTCTCAGTGGAGCATCCTCTCTTTACTTCCTATGGCACTCAAGAATGGTATCGTGATGAAAAAGGCAATATTCTTCACTTTCCGGTAGACAATTACTTCTACGAAGGGCAGCGGGATGCGTTGTTCCTAGGTGAAAAAGTAGTAAAATACCACCGCACACTTACAACTTATCTGGACACTCTTCTGCAAAATGGTTTTGAAATCCAGCGGATCATTGAACCACAGCCTCCACAAGAAATGATGGACCTCCCAGGCATGGCTGATGAAATGCGAAGGCCGATGATGCTCTTGGTTTCAGCAAACAAAAAATAACACGTTAAGAAAATTGGAACTCTTGAGAAACGACCTGAAAAAGAAATCCTTAGTAATATAGGATATCTAGATTCTTAAAAAAGACTGCTTATTCGCCCATGAAAAGGAAGTAAACAATGAGAATGTAGCCTAAGACTAACATGAAAAGAGAAATGACCCAGAAGGTCTTGAGGTATCTTCCTCTGACCTCTGGATCGTTCCAATCAAAAAGTTTGGAAAAGAGTTTCACTCTTGTGCCTCGCCTTTGCCTTTGAGATGTTTCAGAGAGAACAGGTTATCCCTCTCCATCTCTTCTAGACGGAGTTCGATGAAAGCTTCTGCTTCCTGAAGTTCAGGAATGACCTTGAATTCCAAAGCATTAACTCTGCGCTTTGTACCTTCAATTTCATTGAGCAGTTTCTTCATTGTTGTCTCGATCTCAGCTGCTCGGGTGAGTGATTCAACCAATTCCTCGAACGCTTCGGTAGCTTCGTTGATATAGGTGGAAGTACCCACAATACCGTATCCACGCTCGTCAATGGTGCTTTTGATGGAGTTAGCCTCAATCTCTGGCACCACTAATCCCATGACGTTCTTGGAACGCACGGAGATTTCGGGATGGGTTTTGTGGGCATAGGCCGCAGACTTGACAGAAATAACCCCGTCAACAGCCATTGCAACATTGATCTTTCTCATGGCAATTTCATGCTGCTTGCTGGCTTCCTCACGAGCCTTCTTAGCTTCTTCTAGGATTTTGAAGAATTCGAGGATCAGGCCGTCCCTTTTCATTTTAAGGATTTTGTAACCTGACTGCGTTAGCTTAATCCTACGCTTAACATCGAGCAGTTCGGATCGGGTTGGCTTGACCTCTTTGTTTGCCATGTTCACTCACTCTTTCTGTGTGCAGGGTGGTACTTTTCAATGTATTTCCTGTCAATTCTGGACAGCTGGTTCTCAGGTAAGAGAGCAACGAGTTGCCAAGCAATTTCCAGAGTTGTTTCGATGTCTCTGTCTTCATCAGCGCCTTGTCTGACGAATTTGTCTTCGAAAGCATCAGCGAACTCTAAGAATTTCTTGTCTCTCTCGGATAAAGCATCCTTACCAACGATGGCCACGAGACCTCTGAGATCACGGCCTTCTGCATAAGCAGCGTAACACTGATCAGAGATAGCTTTGTGGTCTTCACGGGTGAGACCCTCACCGATACCGGCGTTCATTAATCTGGACAGGGAAGCACCCACGTTGATTGGTGGGTAGATACCAGCACGGTACAGATCTCTGGAAGCCACAATCTGGCCTTCGGTAATGTAACCAGTAAGGTCAGGAATCGGGTGAGTAATATCGTCACCAGGCATGGTCAGAATCGGGATCTGGGTGATTGAACCTTTCTTGCCTTTGATACGGCCGGCTCTCTCATACATGGTAGCCAGATCGGTGTACATGTAACCAGGGTAACCTCTTCTTCCAGGCACTTCTTCACGAGCGGCGCCGATCTGTCTGAGTGCTTCGCAATAGTTGGTAATATCAGTCAGAATAACGAGCACGTGCATGTCAAGCTCGAAAGCGAGATATTCAGCGGTGGTGAGCGCCAGTTTTGGTGTAATCATCCGCTCAATAGCTGGATCGTCGGCTAAGTTCATGAACACGACAGCCCGCTTCAAGGCACCAGTTCTTTCGAAGTCAGCCATGAAAGCCTGTGCTTCTTCAGCGGTGATACCCATTGCTGCGAAAACGACCGCGAATTCTTCATCAGTACCGCGCACTTTAGCTTGACGAGCAATCTGCAGAGCGACGTTGTTGTGAGGAAGACCAGAGGCGGAGAAGATAGGTAACTTCTGTCCACGCACCAGGGTGTTCATACCATCGATACTGGAAATACCAGTCTGGATGAATTCTTTTGGTTCTGCTCTTGCCCAGGGGTTAATAGCAGCTCCGGTAATGTCCAGACGCTTTTCGGGAGTGATTGCTGGACCACCGTCAATGGGGTCTCCAGCACCGTTCAGAATTCTTCCCAGCATGTCGTGTGACACGGGCATTTTCATAGTCTCGCCGAGGAATTTAACACCGGCAGAGCGCTCAATACCAGTAGTGCCTTCAAAGATCTGAAGAACGACAGTGGTGTCTGATGTATCAAGAACCTGTCCTCTTTTCTGGCTGCCGTCAGGCAGGGTCACAGTGGCCAGTTCCTGATAGCCGATAGGCTCTGTCTTCTCGACGAAGACGAGAGGTCCTGCTATCTGTGAAATGGTATGATATTCTTTGGAAACGATGCTCATGCCTTTGCCTCCAGTGCAGCGAATACGTCAGGAAGCTCTTTGGCAATTTCCTCAAGTTCCTGATCGATGGTCTCTTCGTATTTTGATTTGGCAAATCTGTCCCTGATCGGTAAGGCAACAATGGAATCAACAGAGGTGCCGTTGTTTACCGCTTTGTTAGCTAAGTCAGCAAACTGTTTGATGATCTGCATCATCTTGTACTGACGAGGCATTGGACAGTAGGTATCGATAGGGTGGTAAGCGTTCTGCTGTAAGAAGATTTCACGAATCATTCTGGCAATTTCCAGAGTCATCTTTTGTTCCTCTGGCAGAGCGTCAGAACCGACTAACTGAACGACTTCCTGCAGTTCGGATTCACGCTGCAGAACTTCCATTGCCCATTGTCTGAGTTCAGGGAAGTCAGGAGCAACGTTCTCTCTGTACCACTTGTCTAAGTTACCAGTGTATAAAGAGTAGGAAGTAAGCCAGTTGATTGTCGGGAAGTGTCTTCTTTCTCTTAATTTAGAGTCCAGAGCCCAGAATACTCTCACAATACGGAGGGTGTTCTGTGTAACGGGTTCTGATAAGTCACCACCGGCTGGGGAAACTGCACCTACTACTGAAACTGAACCGACGCTGCCGTTAAGATTCTCGGCACGGCCAGCTCTCTCATAGAATTCAGAGAGTCTTGCCGACAGGTAAGCAGGATAACCTTCTTCACCAGGCATTTCTTCTAAACGAGAGGAAATTTCTCTCATTGCTTCGGCCCATCTGGAAGTGGAGTCAGCCATTAAAGACACGTTGTAACCCATATCACGGAAGTATTCCGCGATGGTCATTCCCGTGTAAACGGAAGCTTCACGAGCAGCCACAGGCATGTTAGAGGTGTTAGCAATCAGAACGGTTCTCTGCATGAGTGGTTCGCCAGTCTGAGGATCTTCCAGCTTAGGGAATTCTGACAGTACTTCTGTCATTTCGTTTCCTCTTTCTCCGCAACCGATGTAAACCACGATTTCAGCGTCAGACCATTTGGCTAACTGCTGCTGAGTAACGGTCTTACCAGTACCGAATGCACCAGGAATGGCTCCTGCTCCGCCCTTAGGCAGGGGGAACATCGTGTCGAGAACTCTCTGACCAGTGATCAAAGGAATATCTGGTAAGAGTTTCTTGACAATCGGACGTCCCATACGAACCGGCCATTTCTGTAACATGGTGATTTCTTTACCGTCGACAACCGCTACGGTTTCATCGATGGTGAAATCGCCACTTTTGATATCTTCCAATTTTCCACTTACACCATGGGGTACCATGATTTTGTGGGAAAGATAGAATTCTTGAACGGTACCGAGGACATCGCCAGGTTTGACGACATCGCCGACTTTAGCAACAGGGGTAAAAGTCCATTTCTTGGAATGATCCAAACCGGGAGCAGATACTCCTCTGTTAATGAAATCGCCCATCCTAGCCATTAAGACTGGCAGGGGTCTCTGAATACCATCATACACACTGCTCAACAAGCCTGGTCCTAGTTCAGCAACCAGGGGCTGGGCAGTATCGATAACTTTCTCACCAGGTTTCAACCCAGAAGTTTCCTCGTAAACCTGAATGATAGTCTTGTCGCCGGAGATTTTGATAACCTCACCCATAAGGCCTTCTTCCCCGACCTGCATGACATCATACATTTTGGGGGAGATGCCCGTCGCGGTTACGACAGGTCCAGCGACTCTGTAAATCTCTCCTTGCTTAGCCTTAGCCATATTAATCCCTCTCAGTCTTATACAAATCAACGCCAATTGCGCTCTTGACTTTCTCTCTCAAATCGCCTTCTTCTCCGCCAACTTGTACTACGACCGGAGAAATACTATCCAATGCTTTCTTGCGAGCGCTAGAGGATATGCGCGAGATGTCTTCCGAATCCACTGCCAGGATACCGATGGAATTGTCTGTAATGATCTCTAAAAGTTTAGACTCATATTCCTCTGGTTCAACAGTAAAAATGTATTTTACTCCGGCCAGACGGAAGCCCATTACAAATTCTTCACTTCCAATAACTGCAAAGTCCATCAGATCACCAGCAGTTTCTTAATTAGTTCGTTGTCCATGCCGCTTGCCTTTCCCCTGGCGATGATGCGGATGTTGTCAACTTCAATCTTCTTTCTAATGATATAATCCAAGATAGGCAACACCGATAACGGATAAAGATGGGAAAATCTTTCTGCCTCCTTGGCCAAGTACTTGTCTAATTTAACCATTACTGGGTTCAGAGAACCGCTGGCTTTTGTTCTTTCTAAGGCGTTTTTGATTTCGTCATAGAAAGAGAACTTAGAGAGTTCATCGATTAAGTTATCGAAGGACTCCAAGCCTGCAAGTCTGTTTAATTCAGTAATGGAGAGTTCGTTGCCGCCACCGGGGATGAAATAGGCCTTTACTTTTTCAGCCGGCATCTTATCCATCTTGAGTTTGAGCAACGTTCTTAAATTCACAATATCAATTTCACGCTTTACGAATGAAAGAAATTGCTTATCTGACTTCTTGTTGGCATCAATGGATTCCAACAGTTTTTCATAATAAGTGAAGTCAAGATAATCTTCTACCGCAGCTAAATTGCCATCCCGTTCAAGTGATAGGGTTATATCTGCAGGAATCTGCAGTCCCAGCTTGCGGGCAGCAGTCTCGAGAATCTCGGTCATGCTGTCTAAAGCAAGCAAGGCATTGAGATTTTCCTCACTAAGAGTTCCTGCAGGTACAAGGTCTTCCTGGATTTCTTCTACGGTGGCATTAGAGTACTTTCCTCTGAGGATGGTTTTGATGTTCCACATATCCCATCTGCGAAGATATCCTGCCACGATTTCTTTCAAATCACCAGAGCAGAATCCAATGATAGATCTGTAGGTGTGAGCGAGGTTTCTGGAGGTTCCCAATTCGATGAGATCGACTCCAGAATACTTTGAGGCTAGTTCAGCCATCTCAGTTTTGTACTGCGTTTCACCCATGAATCTACCGATCTCATTGAGATCCATCATTAGCAACTTGGGGTAGTTGTCTTTGGTCAGCAGGAGGCTTTTTTTCGATTTGATCCTTGCTGTTGCGTAAGCGTAATTGCCTTTCCCCCGACGCCCTCGTACAATCATTTGTTCACCAGTTTCCTTTACTCGAACAGGATGTTCGATATTTCTTTCAGATCCTGATCCCAGATACCTTCCAAGATCGTCCTGAAGCGGAAGTCAAGACGGACAGTGCCGTCTGTACTTTCCAAAATCAAGCCCGATTCCATGTCAGTTTCTATGAGTTCTCCAATGCCGTCAACGTTGGCTAAAAGTTTTTTCTCTCCCTGAGGGCAAAACACCTTGGGAGAGGGGATGACTTGTGAGCCTTGGTCGACGATCTTCTTGTAAATGTCGCCTTTCTCATTAGCATTTAAGTCTGAGAGTTCAGCGAGCATTTCCTCGAAGGTGCGGTTGAGAATGTCTTTCCTCTTGTTGAGCACGATCTTTTTGGCATCTAATTCAGCGCTGGAGATCTCTTGGCGCTTGATGCGCTCAAGAGCGTCCTGCAGCTCTTTCTCTTCAGCCTTACGCATGTTTTCGATTTTCTGATCGGCTTCCAAGAGTATCCTGGATCTTTCATTCTCCGCTTCCTTGACAATGGCTTCAGCTTCTTTGCTGGCATTGCCAAGGATTTCGTCGGCTATCTTGTCCAATGACATGGATGAGCCTCTCTTACATGTTGATCCAAAGCAGGATAGAGATAACCAGACCGAAAATTACGATGGTTTCAGGAATGACAGTAAGGATAAGACCCTTACCGAACAATTTTTCATTCTCAGCCATGGCACCAACAGCTGCGGCACCGATGTTTGCCTCAGCAATACCGGATCCGATACCGGCTAATCCAACTGCAAGTCCTGCTCCAACTGCTATAAGTCCTGCTGCATCTACCATATTTAGTCCTCCATTGTTGTTATTGTGTGTTTTCTTACTATTTTCAGGGGGTTGAATTCTACTCCACCGCCCTCAAAGAATCTGTTAAAGAGTTCAACATACTCCAACCTGATACTGTGGAGTCCTGCCGAAATTATTGCTAGTATGAAGATCATTAAATGACCAAGGATGAATATTCCCAGTCCTGCTACTAGCATTATACCGCCGCCGGGTGCCATCATTTCCAGAGCGATCATGTTGAAAGCCAGCGCCATGCCTGCTTTAGACATACCGATGGCGGCTATCCTTGTGTAGGACAGCACGTTGCTTAAGACTTCAGGAGCTTCAATGATGGCTGTTCCTCCTTCAGCCTTAAAGGCCATTAATAGACCAACTACAAACAGTACAATGCCTGCTATGAATGATATGTCTGTGAAGTTCATTTCTCCTGATCCTGAAAGCAGGTTATCAACAAGCCACGGGATCAAGACAGCAAATCCTACAAACATTAAGATCCAAGAGAGTTTCTCAAACACAGCCTCTTTGATTCCATGCCTGATGGTTGTGTTGTAGAAACCGATAATTAGACCTAGTAAGAGATGTGCAATACCTACCCAGACACAAGCGTATAACAGGAGTTTTACACTGCCGAGTTTTGTAACGTATCCCAATTGTACAGCGAAGTCACCAACGTTGAATAAAACGTGTGGCAGAGATACACCTAAGAGTGTCTCCCAGCTGAGTGCCCCTACTTCAGCAGCATGGAACTCAATACCAAACATATCGCCATACAAGAATAGTCCGAAGAAGATTGAGGTCAGACCTCCATAGAACAGCATTGTAGCAATGCCGCGCCATTCTTCACTCTTGCATCTCTTTAAACCAAGGAGACCAAGGACTGTAAAAGGAATACCATAACCTACATCACCGACCATCAAACCAAAGAAGATTGGGAAGAAGATCGCGACCGTGATTGTAGGGTCAATTTCATTATACCGAGGAGTTGACAAAAGTTTAGTGAAGAAAGTAAAGCGTCCAACGGTCTTACCGTGTTTGAGCTCAACAGGAACTTCTTCCTCTACTTCTACTGGCTCCTCTTCATTATATCCGCTCGCTTCTGCATGCTCTTCCTTGCGCTCTTTGGTGTACAAAACCTCAAGGTATACATTGTCACCAACTTTCTTGTTAAAAGCATCAGAAATTGAGCCAAATTCTTTCTCAGGCACCCAGGCCTCGAGCACAAAAGAGTGTTCTGTGGCGCCCATTCTCAAAGGAAGTTCCGCCTTTTCGACGATAATGCTAAGATGCTCATCGGCAGCAGTAATGAATGGTGCATATTTGCCTCTGATTTCAGCTAGCTTAGCCTCGATGTCTTCCAATTGTTTGTTTACATCAGCTAGTTCATTTTGCAATTCAGCAACCATCTGCGAAGGCATACCTTTTCCTTCAGGTATAGGCACTTCACTGAAGCCCTGTTGCGAAAGAACACGCTGAGCCTCTTCCAATTTGGATAGAGCCACAAACAAAACAATAAAAGAGTTGCTTCCCTTGAACAATTCGTATTCATTCTGTAATGCGTCTTTCAACGCAGTTTCAGGATCAATTTGAGAATATCCGGCAATTACGCCTAAAGATGAATAGCCACGATACAACTCCAAATCCAAATCCACTTTTTTAAAGGGATCCAGAGAAGCTATTCGCGTATTCAGTTCAGACAATCTGGCCAACATCGAGTTTTTGGACTCGACGATACCAGCTATCTGCCTTTCAATCTCGTCCATTGTCGATTGAAGGGATTCTTCAATTTCCTTTACAGAAATCTTATCACTGTAAGTGTGCCCCTCAATCTCTAGATCTTTTTCCATAGACCTAAGCTTCAAAAGCTTCAAAGAAGCATCCGAAGCTGCCGAGAGGGGGGATCCTAGTGTAAATCCTTCCTCTCCATCTGCTGGAAAATCTATAACATGAACATTTTCGAGACTATAAAGAAGATCGATAGTTGCCGGTAATTGATCCTTGGTCCCAACGACCAATATCTTACTCATTGATTCCGGTAGCAGCATCGAATGTCCTCTCGAATTGTTGCTTGATCATCATTTTTGCTTGGGGAATATTTTTTACAGCCTTTGCTTCGAGTGCGGCTGCATCTTCATTCCCTTTCTGCAAAAGCCCTTCTTTTTGAGATGCCAACGAAGTTTTCTGGCTTGCTAACTCTGAAGCGGACTTGGCTTTGAGATCTCTATCAGCCTGCTGTATTTTTTCTACAGCCTCTTTACGAGCGGTTGACAGAATTTCTTTCTCTTTTACTCTCGCCTGCTCTATTGTTTGCTTTGCCTTAGACTCGGCATCTTTAACCTGGAGAAGTGTTTCAGATTTACCCACGGGTCTCTCTCCGGTGATTTTCTTTGGGAATCGGATTAACGTATATAAAAACTTCCTGATACTGTCTAGAATATGTGATGAAAAATATGGATTTATGAGAACTTATACGTTATACTGCCTCTAATCGTAACATAAGCGTTACATTCTGCATTACCGCCTCAATACTAAAAATATCAGCGGAATATCAACGAAATCCCTAAATTTTAAGAACTCAAGGGGTAGAACCCATAGTCCCCTTTGTAAAGCTTACCATTATAAACGATATAGCCGCCGCTATAAGAATAAGCTGAATTGATATAACCGATACCAAATGTGTTCGTATCAAGCGTAGTCTCACAGCCGTAATAGGTCTTGCCATCGATGATCTGATAAAAGAGCGAGACGTGATAACTAGGGTTAATGTAACTTTCTGTAAACTCATCTAGAGCAACTGCCGCAATCGCATGTTTGGGTAAAAGGACCACTGCTGATTGATAACCGCTGGCTTTGAATAAAGAAGCACAAAGAATAGCAGTGTCTTCACAATCACCCATACCATGGTAGATTGTTTCCATAGGATATGCCCAGTATTCCCCCTGTCCATAAACATAGGTATCAGGATCATTACTGGGTGGATACTCATAGCAAATATTAACAAAAGCTAGGATGAATTCAGCAAAGTTCTGATCCGTGAGGGAAGCAGTGGCGCCATAAGTCTTTTGATAGAGTTGTGCTAACCCATCAGCCATCTTTTGCAGAGTATCATTAATCACACAGAATTCTATTATTTTAGAAGGATCAGCACCGGTTCGTAATTTATCAGGGATTGCTGAATTACTATATTCAAGATACTCAGTAAATTTGTAATTTATCTCCATATTGTATAGATGGCCATCATAAGACCAAGAATAATTCTTACTGAGATAATCATCATAAAGAATTTTTCCTGAATAAGTAACAGAGCCTGTTTTATAAGGGTCAGCACAAACTACACTGAATTCATATTCACCAGCAGCGGGCGTAATCCAAGTATAAACCGGTTCAGTTTTGTTCAGTGAAGTACCTACGTATTTATGATACCAGCCGTAAGAAGTCGTATAGGCGGTATGATGAAGGTCAGTTAACGTCCAGTTAAAAATGCTATAGTTTGCTGCTGCCGTGTCAGAGAGGGTAATTATCAGATATCCTTCTTTATTGAACTCCGCTGAAAGAGTTCCGTTAGCAAAATCACCAGTGGCTTTGATCAGTGCCGTCTCACTTGGTGATCCTTCGATAATTATATAATCATCAGTGGGGAAGGTGTTTTGATTGTCAGGGTCTTCTTCCTGTTGGGCGTATAAAAAGCTGAAACAGACGGTAAAGACTAAGAGTGCACAAATAATGATGCTCAAAGCTGCAATTAAATAGATATTATTAGATTTTTTTCGCGGCTGCTGATAAACAAACTGCGGCGGTTCCGTCCTGCAAGTACTGCCAGAAGAAGAATGTAAATTATGCCCGCAATGAGAGCAGAAATTAGCATTATCTTTAGTAATTTCTTTTCCGCATTTCGGACAGAACATAAAAATTCTAACAACCTATGCCCTTAAGAAGCTTGTGGCCTTTCTTTAACAAATGATATTATGGAGATTATGTTGGTAAACGCAGACTCATTCTTCTCCAACATACCTTCTGACGATCACGTTGCTCTCCTCAAGAATTTTTCTTGAAAGCGGATCGACATAATCATCAAGATAGACTACTTCCCTGATACCGGCGTTGATGAGAATTTTAGCACACAGAACGCAAGGGAAATTGGTAATGTAAATTGAAGCATCTTTTACACTTACCCCGAAATATGCTGCCTGAATAACTGCATTCTGTTCAGCATGCACCCCCCGACAAAGTTCATGACGTGTCCCCGATTCAATATGATTTTCAAGTCTGACACAACCTGTTTCCATACAGTGCTTAAGACCGCGCGGAGCGCCGTTGTAGCCAGTCGTAAGAACTCTTTTTTCTTTGACAATGACTGCTCCCACACTGCGTCTTAAACAAGTAGATCTTGTAGCTGAAAGCTGGGCCATACGCATGAAATAAGTGTCATTGTCAGGGCGGGAAGGCATAAGCTGTCATACCAACCATACCATATTTACCTTATCATACCCTGATCTTATCTTAACCGTAAAAATCTCAACATAGTTTTTTCTAAGACTCGGCTGATAAAGTAGAGTGGACAAAGAAAAATCTTCTACTCTGAAAACGATTATCTGTATCCCCGCCGCAGTGTTGTTAGTTTTCATTGTTTTATTTGCTTACAGTGGAATTTGGCCACCGTTAGTAGTTGTTGATTCTGAAAGTATGCAACATGGAGAAAACAGTTCAATTGGAACTATTGATACGGGAGACATAGTTATTGTTAAAGAAGTAAATTCTCTAGGGGAAATTACCACTTATGTAGAAGGATTATCTACTGGCCATCAAACATATGAAGGGTATGGAGACGTAATAATTTATAATTCACAATATTTGAATAAATCTATTATCCACCGTGCTATAATTGAGTTGGAATATGATGATTTAACAAATACTTTTAGTGCGCCTTCTTTAAAAGATCTTGATGAAAATCTTTGGGAAGCTGATGGTGGTCATTCATACAGTGGTCTCCAAAATGAAATAATCATAAAAAATGTAGAGTATCTTGACAGTAAAGAGATTAGAATTAATTTACAAAATCTTCTCATTGACATGGGCAGCCGGCCACATGGAGGAATTGTAACCATGGGCGATGGCAATACAAGAATTGATCAAAATTCTGGCATCGCTGATCTTGTGCAAGAAGAAGACATTACCGGCAAAGCAAGAGGAGAATTACCCTGGTTTGGCATCATTAACTTGCTTGTCAATGGTCATGATTTAAGTGATATTCCAGAGAATAGCCAGAGAGATCTAGTTATTGCTTTGATTTTAATTATCGGCATTCCCCTTATTCTCAGTGAAATCATTGAGCGTAAAAAGAAGAAATGATTAGATTAAAGTTGTTTGATTTTTGGGACGGTAGTTCTTAAGCAACTGTAACAACTCATCTTCTTCCAGAATCTTTTTAGTTTCACTGATAGGTACTGAAAGATCTATTTCTTTAGTGCGGCCACCGCGGCCAAATGATTTAACGCGGGCATGAACAATACCCATCATATCCAGCTCAGAAACTAAATCTGTAACCCGCCGCTGTGTTAAAATCTGCATATCAATAAACTGAGTAATGTCACGATAGGTTTCATAAAGTTCGCCGGTAGTAAGTTTACCGTTGCCTCTTTCTTCATTGATGATAATACTCATCAAAACAAGTTTAGACTGAGTTGGAAGAGTTTTGATAGCTTCTGTCACACAATCCAATTCAATTTTGTTTTTAGCCTTATAAACGTGGGCTTCAGTGACTTTATCATCACCATTACGCTCTGCGATTTCTGCAGCTACGCGCAGAAGATCTAAGGCTCGACGAGCGTCACCATGCTCTTGGGCGGCAAGGGCAGAACATAAAGGCGGAACGCCGGGATCGATTACATCAGGATAAAAGGCCAATTTAGAACGCTGGTCAAGAATATCTCTTAATTGTTCAGCATTGTAAGGAGAGAAAACCATTTTTTCTTCTCCTAAGCGGCTGCGGACACGAGGATCTAAAAATTCAGTGAATTTCAAATCATTAGAAATACCAATAAGTGAAACTTTTGATCTTTCAAGATCATCATTGATCCGCGAAAGATTGTACAATACGTCATCACTTGATTTGTAAACAAGTTTATCTATTTCATCCAGAACAATAATAACGACGCGGTTAAGCTCATCAATTTTTTCTCTGAGAATATTATAGACACGTTCAGTGCTCCAGCCAGTAAAAGGAATGCGTTCCTCGAATTTGTCAATGACCATATTTCCAATATTCTGAAGAACACCATACTGGGTGTCGACAACTTCACAATTCATGTAAAGATAGCTCACACGATTAAATTCACGATCAGCCTTCAAAATTTCTTTACCCAGATATTTTACAGAAGCTGTTTTTCCCGTACCAGTTTTTCCAAAAATAAGAACATTAGATGGTCTGTCGCCCCTTAAGGCTGTTACTAAAATTGATGCCAATTGATTGATTTGTTCTTTACGATGAGGCAGTTCATCAGGAATATATGATGGCCTTAAAATTTCCCTATCTCTTTTAAAGATCTGCTTTGAACTCATGTATTTGTCAAAGATGTTGCCGCCAGTGCCGTCCATACGTATACCCCTAAAGAGATTACAATATCAGATAACAAATCCTCGTTTCTATGATATCCAATAAAGTGCTCACCACGTAAGACGACTTTATCCATATGAAATAGCAATTGATATGCCTCGTCAGATATCTGCATAAGAAGTAAAGGTGTCTTACTTGGAGAGGGAGAGAGCTTTAGGTATTTGATTCATACGCTGACAGGATCTATCATACAAACGATTTACGAAGATAGATCACGAATTAAACAGTAGACCCCCACCCCTTCATTTCCACTGCAAAAATTTTTCTCCATAGCGTTACCTGTTCCTTTACAAATTTTAGTAATTTTGTAATGATGTTGATTACAATGTGTACATTAGAAAAAATGATAATTTCTTGTAGAAGCTTTTTGAAAAAATTGTAGTAAATATAGAAAAA
>ULSO01024307.1_pt1 | contig 27943 bp, 17 predicted proteins | sample 1956701 | NCBI WGS metagenome assembly ULSO01 (sample SAMEA4835708, study PRJEB28245) | human gut metagenome | biome: gut microbiome; material: fecal sample | place: Denmark | collected 2008 | reverse complement strand
CCTCGAGCTTCCCGCCGCTGTTTGCATAGTTGCAGACTGCAAAAGTTTTATTGTATTGCAGTTTACTTAACTTTTCAATTCTATTTCGTTTTACAGTTTTTATGAACTGCCGTAAAGCAAAAACCGCGCATTAAAAATAATTCTCTATAAAAGTAAATCTGCAAGAAAAATAATGCCCGACAAGGCAAGATGTTTTAAATCAAAATATAGAAAAGGCAAAAGAGAAACCTGCCCGCTCCCGATCGGGAGCGGGCAGGTTTAATGGCATTGTATTTTTTCATTTGGCAGTGCCGTCTTTCGGAACGTATTGCGAAAACCATCCCTTCAACAGAGGATAAAGCGCACTGAACGCGGCATATCTCTGCTCGTACAGATTTACCAGACGCCTTTCGGGTCGGGCGGCAAGTCTGGTTTTCACCATTATTTTCGCCGCCTCCTCCACGCTTGCATACTTTCCGCACGCGACCATTGCGAGCATTGCCGCGCCGTATGCAGGTCCCTGCTCGGTTTCGACGACATACAGCGACATGTCGAGGACGTTTGCGAGGATTTTTATCCACAGCGCGCTCTTTGCCCCGCCGCCGCACACCGTGCTGTGCAGGGGGCGTATCCCACACCTTGCGGCAGCTTCAAGACAATCTCTGAAAGCGAACGCCACTCCCTCTAAAACGGCAAGCGACATATCGCTCGCGTTCGTCTGCGCATTCATGCCTATGAACGCACCGCGCGCGTTTACGTCGTTGTGCGGACTGCGCTCGCCGCAGAGATATGGCAAAAAATATATACCGTTTCTGCCGAGCAGGTCGGATCTGTTTTCAGCCATGCCGTAGTGCGACGAAAGAATATCTTCCGTCCACCACTTGTTTGCCGAAGCCGCCGAAAGAATACAGCCCATCAGATGGAATTTTCCTTCGGCGTGCGCAAATGAGTGAAGACAATTACCACCATCCGCGCCGAACTTTACGGATGGGATGAAAATTGTGCCGCTCGTGCCGAGCGATATATTGCAGCCGCTGCCCGCTACCGCACCCGTACCGACCGCCGCAGCGGCATTGTCGCCCGCACCTGCCGCGACGATTATTCTGCCGCTCAAACCCGGCTCTGCGCATAACTCATTACAAACTGTGCCGCACGGCTCAAAACTTTCGTAAAGCGCAGGGAGCATGTCAGAGGCGACGCCGCAAATTGCGCACATCTCCTCAGACCAGCATTTGTTTTTTACATCTAAAAGAAGCGTCCCCGAGGCGTCCGAATAGTCGGTAGAAAAATTGCCCGTCAGCCTGAATGTTATATAATCTTTGGGCAACATAATCTTGGCTATGCGCGCAAAGTTTTCGGGCTCATGTTTTCTGAGCCATAATAGCTTGGGCGCGGTGAAGCCCGCAAAGGCAATATTGCCCGTAAGCGAGGAAAGTTTTTCCTTGCCAACCACGCCGTTGAGATAGTCCGTCTCCGCCCCAGTTCTGCCGTCGTTCCACAATATGCAGGGGCGAATTACGTCATTGTGCCCGTCCAGCGCGACAAGACCGTGCATCTGCCCCGCCACGGCTATGCCGCTTATGCATTCGCGGGATTTTCCCGCAAGTTCGCAAAGACCGTCCTTTACAGCCGACCACCAGTCTTCGGGGTTCTGCTCGCTCCAACCCTCCTGCGGGTGCAGAACGGGATAGGCGCGCGAAGTTTCGCCGAGTATTTTTCCTCCCTCGTTGACAAGTAGCAGCTTTACGCCGCTCGTACCGAGGTCTATGCCTATGTACGCGCTCATGCTTTGAATAATATCTGGTTGAATATGCTCTCCAACCCCTCCTGGTTTCCGCTTGAAGGAAGTTCGGGCGCGCCGAGTTTTTCGGCATATGCCGAAAGATCTGCAAGCGAGGTCGCGCGCGCAAGTATGCGCTTGCCTATTTCCGTAGTTCTGAACGAGGCGTATTTGTCCTCTGTGAACTTGTCAATTCTGCCGTCCTCGATAAGTTCCGCCGCTTTTATTAATCCGAGCGCGAATGTGTCCATACCGAGGATATATGCCTTGAACATATCCTCCGCCGTATAGGAAGGGCGCCTTGTCTTTGCGTCGAAGTTGAAGCCGCCCGTAATGCCGCCCGCCTTTATGACCTCGTACATCGCCTTGGTTGCGGTATAGACGTCGTAAGGGAATTCGTCGGTGTCCCAGCCGAGCAGGAAGTCGCCCTGATTTGCGTCGACAGAACCGAGCATTCCGTTTATTGCCGCTACCCTTAAATCGTGCTCGAACGTGTGTCCCGCGAGCGTCGCGTGGTTTGCCTCTATGTTGAGTTTGAAGTCCTTATCCAGCCCGTGAGCCCTCAAAAAGCCTATCGCCGTTGCCGCATCGAAGTCATACTGGTGCTTCATCGGCTCCTTGGGTTTGGGTTCGACATAGAAATCGCCCTTGAAACCTATGCTCCTGCCGTACTCCACAGCCATCTTCATAAGGTATGCAATATTTTCGAGTTCAAACGCCATATCGGTGTTCATAAGCGTTTCGTAGCCCTCTCTGCCGCCCCAGAACACATAGCCGCGTCCGCCGAGTTTTACGGTGATATCCAACGCCTTTTTGACCTGAGCGGCGGCAAAGGCATACACGTCCGCACTGTTTGAAGAGCCCGCGCCGTTCATGTATCTGGGATTGCCGAACATATTTGCCGTGCCCCAGAGGCACTTTATGTCCGTGCCCTTCATCTTTTCGAGGATGTAATCTGAAATTTCGTCCAAACGCGCGTTTGTAACCTTTATGTCGTCGGCTTCTGGCACAAGATCGACGTCGTGAAAACAAAAGTATCTTATGCCGAGTTTTTGCATAAATTCAAAGCCCGCGTCAACTTTGGCTTTGGCATGCTCCATCGTGCCCTCTTTTGCGCCGAAGGACTTATCCGCCGTGCCGCGCCCGAACATATCCACGCCGTTGGCGCACAGATTGTGCCACCACGCCATTGCAAAGGGCAGGTGCTCTGACATCTTCTTGCCGAGGACTACTCTGTCCGGGTCGTAAAACTTGAACGACAACGGATTTTTGCTGTTTGCGCCTTCGTATTCTATTTTGTTTATCCCCTTAAAAAATTCCATTTCAACCACCTTTTTTATTTATTGCTTGTACTATATTAATTTGACGCTACTTTCGCTGCTGTAAAGCCACTCGCCCATTTCAGATATCATCTCGTCGGTTGCGCTCCACTTGAAATTTTCAAAAATTACGTCGAGAGCATTTGTTGCGCTGATAATGTTCATCGGCGCTTCGATTATCCCTTTGCCTTCGCAAGGGCGTATATCGTGAGTGTTTTTCGCCCAGTCGGTTTTCTTTACAAGTTCAAGCGAGCAATCTGAAAATTTAACGTCCTTTATCGCGCCGATCTCCTCGCCGTATATGAATATGCCGTTTTCGCAGTTCATCTTTATATTTTCGAATGTAATATTTTCAATTTTGCCGAGAGAAGATTGCTCTTTGCGCCTAAGGCTTGTAATTACGACGGGTTCCGCCTTGCCCCACCACTCTACGGGCGAAAAGCGCCGCGTGGATATTTGTATGTTTTTAAATTTAATGTCGCTTGCGCAACCTCCGTCACGCAGCTGAAAAGAAATCCCGCGATTGGACCTTTCAATAATGCAATCGCTTATTTCTATATCCTTGAAATCAGAAACGCTTTCCGAACCGAACTTAATGGCTGCGCTCGTGGAAACCAGCCTGCACCCGCTCACTCTTATGTGTTCACAGGCGCCGTATTTTTGTGCCGCCTGAGTAGTTTTGAAAACTATACAGTCGTCCGCCGCCTCGATATGACAGTTTTTTATGGTTACGTTTTTGCAGTGATCGGGGTCGATGCCGTCGCAGCAAGCCAGACGAAGGTCGTTAAAAATCTTTAAATTTTCTATTTCTACCCCGTCGCACCCTACGAGGTGCACCGTCCAGAAGCCGCTCTTTTCGATTGTTAAATTCTCAATGCGCACATTCTTGCAGTTTTCGAAAAATATCAGAGGAATGCGCGGATAAAACTTGCCCTCGATATGATATTTGCTTTCGCGCCCGAAAAATATTTTATCGTTGCCGTCTATAACTCCCTCGCCGCACAGCGCGATATTGCTGCAATTTTCGGCATATAAAAAGAACTTTGACGGCCGTCCGGCATAGTCGCAGTTGTCCCACGTCGAACCTTTGACTTCATTTAATTGCGAAGGAACAAAAAGGTCGTAATCGCTGAGATTATCCGACGCCTTGAGCGTCGTACCCTTCGCAATATAAATTTTTACGTTGTCTTTAATCTGTACCGCCCCGCAACGATAAGTCCTGCCGCCATCTATAACTACTCTGCCGCCTTTTTCGGCACATTGATTTACGGCTGAAATAATTGCCGGCGTGTCGTCGGTAACTCCGTCGCCAACGGCGCCGAAATCCAGAATATTAAAATCTTTTTCTCTCATATTTTTCTCCTGATTTTATTTATGGACGATTATTTTTAACGAAGGTTGCCGGCGTGATGCCCGCTTCGCGCCTGAAAACGCGACAAAAATAGCTATAATCTTTGAACCCGACATTTTCCGCGACTTCTGCAATGCCGCCGCCTTCCGCCAACAACCGCTTTGCCTGTTCTATGCGACGAAAATTTATGTATCTCATCGCGCTCATACCGAAAGACTGAACTGAAATATGATACAAAACCGTCCTCGAACAATGGAACTTTTTGCACAGCATATCCGAAGTTATTTTTTTGTCGAGATTGGCAACGATATACTCTTCAATATCTTCGGCAACCGTGCGACTTTTCCATTTGGCTAAATGCTTTGTCTGCACATATGCCGCTATGGCGTCAAGTATTCTGACTGCGGCTTTAATCTGCTCTCTGCTCTTGCTTTCGATAAGGCTCAACGCCTCGAGGCTCTGACTTTCGTCCACCCCGTAAATTTCAGCCTTTGCGCAGGCATTGTTCACCCTCTCCTGTCTGTCTTCCGAAGGCAGCATGTGCGCAAGAATGGCATATCCCAACACTCCGCCGCCCAGCCGTATCGGCGTTATAGCTTCGGTAAGACCCGCATGACAGGTGTATATGTGAGGCTCTCTGAGCTTTTTAGCCCTGTTGAACGCCTCAATATCGCACATTCTGCATGCGCTCAACCCGTCGGCATTGCTTCGTATATTGGCACAAAACGCAGGCGGCTCGGGAGGATATTCGGTTACAAGTCTGAATTCATCATCGAATACCGAAATGCGTATGCCCACGACGGTATAAAAATCGCGAAGCAAACTTTGCAGATTAATTATATCGAACGAACTTATCATATTGAAATCATTATACCTTCCGGAATATTAAATTTCAATAATGTTTTAAAATCTAAAAACAAAAATACCTAATTTTGTTACAAAACTTATATTTTGTTTTTATTAAAAGTTGCAGCCCGACAGACATTTTGTCTGTCGGGCTGCATAATTCACAGTACTTATCAAATATTGACAAAACATGTTTTAAGTCCGTCTTGTCTGCCAATTCAAACAAATTTAAATACCGTTTTATAAATTCTTCATAATTTATGTTAAAATTCAAGTTAATACGTTTCGCAACAAGATTCTAAGGCAGAATTTATGAAAATTTTGTCCTTACCAACAGGACGACAAGGCAAATTAAAATTGCTTAATTTCAGGCAAAAACAAGCTTAAAACAGCCTGAAACAGCTCAAAACTAAGTAGTTTAAAACACTACTTCCAACAACTTCCCTCGCCGTTTGTTATCATCTTGTGCCCCTGCTTCCTTTAACTTCCCAAAACCTTTCAAAGACAAGCAAAAATCTTTGACAAAAAAACCCAATTACTTCCCAATTTATTTTTACCAAATTATAAGCATAGCGGCGCGGCGAATTTCTCGCCGCGCCGCTTTTTTGTTCAATTAATTACAACCTGCAATAGCTACTTTTACACAACAACTATATGAGTTATGCAATCTGCATATTCAGGCATATATTTATGAACGTTCCCATACATATGAGTAATTTGTGTTTAAATACTTTGCAATTTCCTCCGGATTGCTGAAAGTCTCACTGCTTACGGGACTTGTTGTACCGTTAAAGTAGTCGACCATATTCCAGCCTTCCGTATTTATGAATGTAATGCTTTTAACGGAACTGTTGGCGAAGGCGCCTGCCCCGATTTGGGTAACGCTGTCAGGGATTATGATATCCGTCAAACTTGAACAGCCAAAGAAAGCGCTTTGACCAATAACTTGTATATTTTCGCCAAAGGTTATGTCAGTTAAATAGCGGGCATTTTCGCAAAGATATGCAGGTACTCTCACCACTTCGTCGCTGAAAATCAAAGATGCTTTTCCATCACGGGAACCTACATCGACAAAAGATCTGTTGCCGTAAGTAAGATCGTCGGCTTCTACTGCATTAAAATATATTTCACTCAATGCATAGCAACCATCAAAAACACTCACGCCTATTTTTTTAACAGATTTACCTATCGTAACAGTTTTAAGATTATCGCAACTAGAGAATGCATAATCATCTATGAATTCGACCCCGTTGCCGATTACAACATTTTCCAACTTTTCACAGTTGGAAAAAGCATAGTTTGCAATACCTGTTATATTATCGCCAATCACAAGATTTACTATGCCTTTGCCGCTTAAAAATGCATCTTCGGCAATTACACCTTCTCCGGTTAAAGTTATGTTGGCTGCCGCATGCGGCAACTGAGATAAAAGCGACAAATCTGCCACAATATTTATAATTCCATTACAACCTTCCAATGCGCTGCTGTTCATTTCAACACCTTCAGGGATAGTCACATCGGTAACAGAACTGCAATAACTGAAAGCATTATCTCCCACCTTTTCAATGCCATAAGGTAAATCTATGGTTGTGAACGAAACGCAGCCGCTGAAAGCACTTTTACCTATCTCCTTGAGTGAGGCAGGGAAAGAAACATTCTTAAGATTTACGCAGTTATAGAACGCATAATCTCCTATTTTCTGAATATTGCTGCCAAATATAATTTCTTTGAGCCCGCTTGCATCCTGCTGGTTGTTGACATCGTTGAACATTGCCGAAGGCACTAAAAGTACGTTATCGCCGAAAACCAAGGTCAAACCGTCGCCTGCAATGCCTGCGTTGGCAAAAAGGTTATAAAAATCGCCATCCCCTTCAATGCTTTCGGCATTATAATATATATAATTGAGCCCCGTACAATCTGCAAAAGCCATATATCCCAACTCCTCAACCGAAGCGGGAATGGTTATTGTCGAAAGCGAACTGCATCCGCTGAATGCAACTGCGCCAATATAAGATACGTTACTGCCTATTTCAAGATTGCTCAGCGATGAACAATTCATGAAAGCTCCGTACCCGATGTAAGTTACGTTTTCCGGAATAACAACACTTGCCAATGAAGAACAGTCGTAGAAAGCATTTTCGCCTATAGACACAACCGTATTCGGCAACGTTACGCCAACCAACTCCGTACATCCGTAAAAAGCCCCATATGCTATCGTAACAGTTCCGTTTTTGACCGCATATTTGCCAGAGACTGAAACTTTTGCCTGTATAAGATGATTGCCTATATACAGCACTCCGTTTTCCCAATTATTCTCGGAATTAATATAAGCAGTATCTCCGAACGCGCCTCCGGCTATACTATTAATACTGTCAGGCAGAGTTATGTCGCTTAAATAAGAGCAACCGCGAAAAGCACTGCCTTGAATTTCGGTTACGCCTTCCGGTACTGTAATACTTATAAGATTATTACAGAAGAAAAACGCTTCACTGCCGACAGCCGTCACTCCCGAAGGAATTATGTAAGCCTCGCCCGCTCTGTTGGCAGGATAGCTTAATATCGATAAGCCGTCACGACTGAATAACACGCCATCCTCGCTCTTATAATAACGGTTATTCTCATCTACGTTTATCCTTTCAAGGTAAAAACAATACTCAAAAATGCCGATACCGATATTTTCAACGCTGGCGGGAATAGTCACTTCCTTAAACGCATTGCCTCGGAAAGCCGCGTAACCTATGCTTTTTACTCCGTTTTCTATAATAAGTTCTTCTATGTTACAATTATCGAAAGGATATTCTTCCACAGCTTTTACGCCAGAACCTATTACGACTTTTCTAAGAGATGTTTTGTAAGAAAATGCCCCCAGGTGAATTACGCCCGAAGATATTTTCAACTCTTCAACGCCGTCAAAAGTAAAATATTCATATATATCCATCGATATTTCCAGCGCTTTGAACGTATTGCAACCATCGAAAGCATTTTCCCCTACCACACTGACGCCGGGTATGCTTAAATTTTCAAGAGCAACGCAGTTCCTGAAAGTATTATCTCCTATGGACCTCACACTGTCTGAAAAAGCGATGCTTTTCAGCGCAGTGCAATCGCTGAACGATGAGGAGCCCACGCTCGTTACACTTTCAGGGATATCGATTATTTCAAGCGAAGTGCAACCACTGAAAGCGTAATCTCCTATAACCGAAACGCTGTTATCTGAAAATTTAACAGTCGAAAGAGCGGTACACCCTTCAAACGCCGAACGCGCAATTACATTAGCCTGAGGATGCACAAAACAAGTTTCTATATCTTGTGAAACAGCCTTTACAAGTATTGAATATCTGTTTTCGCTATTGCCGATATAATACGCGTTGCCATATTCGCTGAGTTGCACTCGCATGCAGACAGAAAGCGATTCCGCCGCTATAACTTCTACACTATCTGCCACCGAAAAATATTTGAGAGACGTGCACTGTTCCAATCCTTCCACGCTGCTGCCGGAAGTTATTTTAAGCGTTTCAAGCTGAGCTTTAGGTATGTACTCAAACACATCCGCAGGCACAACCGCATATGTTACGCTTTCACAACCGGAAAACGCACTTGATGATACATAATATACATCTTCCGGAATGACTATGCTTTCAAGAGAAACGCAACCTGCAAAAGCGTTATTGCCTATCCTTTTTACGCTTTCGGGGATATACACCTCGGTCAGCGAAATGCAATTTTCAAATGCTCCGCCCGATATTTCCGTTACGGTATCGGGTATTGACACGGTTTGAATATTTGCATTGCCAGCAAAAGCGCTATCCGCCGTAACGCCTATTTCAACAACAGGCTTGCCTTCATATTGCGAAGATATAATCAAATCTGCCGTCTCTGACTGAGCGCTGTTCTCGTCTATACCGACACAAATATAGCCTGTGCCTTCTGAATTAAGAACAAATATAAGCTCTTCCGTTGCTGCCGCATTGCAATTTGTACATGTATTGCCTGAAACATTATGTCCTGAAGCACGAATGATCTCAGTTTCAGTATACCCACAGGAACAGGAACGTTTTTTAAGTCCGTCCTCGGTGCACCCGGCTTCGACTTCGGTCACCCAGCCCCCGAAAGTATGTCCCGTAGGCGAAGTAAAAATATCGGCATATTCAATGTCGTTTAAAGCCTGTTCATCAGCATACAGACTTCCGCACACATCACACGTCCAATAGGCAACTGTACCTAAATGAATGCAATCGCTTTGTTCCGCGCCATGAGAAGTCAGAACATGACCTGTTGCCTCAACGACATCGGTCTCCTCCGTCTGGCAATCATTACAAGTATGCTTTCTTAACCCGCTCTGCGTACATGTGGGCTGCGTAACCTCCACCCACTCTCCCCAGGAATGCCCTTTAGCAGGTATGGTAATATCCGTAATCTCTTCCATATCTGCATTAAAATATTTGCCGCAATCGTTGCAGTACCAATATGACACGGTACCACCCTCCGTGCACGTTGCCTGTTTTCCTTCAACAAATATCAGATCGTGCTTCTCCGATTCTCCGTTCCCGCTCTGGTCGACATTGTTATTGTCTCCGCACGCCGTTAAACCAAATGAAAAACATCCGACGATTAAAAGCATTGACAATAAAATTAAAATCTTCCTTTTCATAAAACTCTCCTATCTTTAAAATAGTACCGCTAAAAAAGTATTTTAATAAGACTGATAAAACGCGTGAAAGGCATATCTTATTTACCAGCAAATTCAGTATAACATGTCACAATTTATATTTCAATTTATTATAAAATTTTCTCAGAACTTTTTATGTCAAACCAAGTATAAACAGTACAATTATAAATTATTGTAGGTTTTTTAACAATTAAATACCGCGCAACTTTTGCCCACAACACTTGGCGGACGTCAATTCTTTATTGCAACGCAGACAAATTATTTTCAAATAAGCTCCTGCCATAAGGTTGCATCCGCAGCGATACACAACAAGATATTAATTTCAGCCCTGCATTCACCTATTCCTTTATCTTCCCAAACCTTTCACAAAACAAGTCGAGTTCTCGCCTTGTCATCTTTTTCTAATTTTAAAACTATAGTCCGTCGGTTTAAATGCCGACGGACTATGATACTTTAAACGCTTTTTTACTACAATACAGGATAACACCATACTCAAACGTGGGTGATTTTAAAGTGGGCTATGTCGGAGTTTGACTACCGTTCAGGATAACACCATACTCAAACGCGTCGATTGCAGTAACGCTTGTCGACAAAGTTTGACTACCGTTCAGGATAACACCATACTCAAACAACCCCGAAAACGCGCTCAACGGCTTTTTCGTTTGACTACCGTTCAGGATAACACCATACTCAAACTCTTGCGCTATTCCGTATGTGGCAAATTTTGTTTGACTACCGTTCAGGATAACACCATACTCAAACGCCGTGTACATACCTATCCAAGGCGGGCAGGTTTGACTACCGTTCAGGATAAAACCATACTCAAACCAGGACATACTGAAACTGCCGAGAGATTTTGTTTGACTACCGTTCAGGATAACACCATACTCAAACCCATTCAACCATGCGCTCCACTTGGTAGCTGTTTGACTACCGTTCAGGATAACACCATACTCAAACCTCGCGGCGGCTTGGGTTGCGGAAGTGCTTGTTTGACTACCGTTCAGGATAACACCATACTCAAACCAGGGCTTTTCCGAAACGGCTCCGTTCTGGGTTTGACTACCGTTCAGGATAACACCATACTCAAACCAGGCTTTAACAAACTCGGTGAGCTGCGTATGTTTGACTACCGTTCAGGATAACACCATACTCAAACACAATGCCGCCCTATCAGCCGTTTAATAACGTTTGACTACCGTTCAGGATAACACCATACTCAAACAAAGTCGCTCACAACCAACAACACAGGCAAGTTTGACTACCGTTCAGGATAACACCATACTCAAACGTCATCTTCACCGCTTTCGGGGTCATGATAGTTTGACTACCGTTCAGGATAACACCATACTCAAACATATACCAGCTCTAAGTCGCCGTACTGCTCGTTTGACTACCGTTCAGGATAACACCATACTCAAACGCAGCGTTCGCAGATCCAGCCTTTACTTGCGTTTGACTACCGTTCAGGATAACACCATACTCAAACGGATATATTTATACCATGTGCGACAACGGAGTTTGACTACCGTTCAGGATAACACCATACTCAAACGTAAACAGCGATATAAAAAATACTGCGTTTGTTTGACTACCGTTCAGGATAACACCATACTCAAACGGTTATAGTCTTAATAACGCTCATTTCATTGTTTGACTACCGTTCAGGATAACACCATACTCAAACTGTGATTATTACGCCCGCGCCGCTACCTGCGTTTGACTACCGTTCAGGATAACACCATACTCAAACGCTTTGCAAGCCTTTCCAGTGCGGGGCGAAGTTTGACTACCGTTCAGGATAACACCATACTCAAACGATAAACTGTTAAGCGAATATCCATCCGTCGTTTGACTACCGTTCAGGATAACACCATACTCAAACTTTGCCCATTTAATGTATGCACCACATTTTGTTTGACTACCGTTCAGGATAACACCATACTCAAACTTCTTCTTCGCATTTTAAATTGTGTTGCAAGTTTGACTACCGTTCAGGATAACACCATACTCAAACTGCCCCGAAAGCAACTCCGAAAAAGAAGCTGTTTGACTACCGTTCAGGATAACACCATACTCAAACATCTTCTGTAAATGCCGGAAAAATTTGCAGGTTTGACTACCGTTCAGGATAACACCATACTCAAACCTCAAATTGAGCATTTTTGCGCACCACACGCAGAAACCTGAACGATAATTAAGCGCATCCTTATAATTATAATATCATTTTTGACCTTATCAGGCAAGTATTTCGCACAAATCCCTATCTATAATAGTTACTACTTCGCAAGGCAATTTAGGTTTTTGAGTGTTTTCCAATAAAAATATGCACACATCATTTAATTGCATTTCATGATAGAATGACAAAAGTGCCTTTTCTGTAAGCACGGTTTTTAAATTGGCGAAGAAAAAGCATTTTGTCTTGAAAAAAGCGACATTAAGACGCACATAGGAAATCAGTTTTTCCAATAGACCATTCTCTTCTTCAATATGCACATCAAACGCCTTGAATAGCGCCGCCATGCCTCCTTCTTCATCGTAGCTTATGGCGCAATCGCTTTCCGAATTCAGTTTGGCAAAAAATCGGCAAATAAAGCACAGATATTCTGATACTCTTTAAGAAAATTATTTTCCGCAATCTGTTGCAAAGAAGAATAAAGTTTTGTCGTTACTCTTTTATCGTTAGACCGCAACGACATGTAGTCCCAAACAAACACACCAACTTTTTCAAGCCGCAAAATCACATCTCCATCTGAAAGGCAAAAATTACCCTCTTCACCCTCCGTCTGACAAGAAAGCTCACGGCAATAGCTAAAAAAATAATCTTCCGGTTCTACTATCAGCACATTTACTTTATCGGGCGCGATTTCAAAAACATTTTCAAAATCGTAATGAGCCAACTTCATATTATCACCAATTTTTCGTCGCTATCAACGACAACGCTTTGCGCTTCACCTACAACAATTTCCATACGCTCGAACTGCCGCTCGGTAATAAGAAGCATTTCAATCAATCCGTCCGACGTCTTATGTCTGCGCACATTTTCCTGAACCGCATTTGCCGCAGTTGAGTTAAGAACTATTTTACTGTACACAGATTCCTGCATCATCACAAAACCGCTTCTGACCAAAAATTTACGAAACTGTCTGTATTCCCTGCGTTGGGAAGATGTATCAGTAGGCAAATCAAAAAATACAACAAGGCGCATATATCTATAACTCATAACATTTTATTCTGGCTATATTTCCCGTATCAAGAGCATCGAAAACGCTTTTACAATAGATTGAAATTGCCGACAATACGGTACAATTTTCCCCATTTATAGTAACATTATTATTTAAAACGTTGCACAATGAGTGTTTATAATCAGGCGTCAACTCCTGTGCACTATTAAAGACAAACCTATCTACAATAATGCGAAAAGGCTCCATAAGGTCACAAGACAGATTAAAACTGTTGAACTCATTTTTATGAGCTATCCCAAGCTGGGTATTAAAACCGTTTGCAACAACCTCTCGGTTGAAAGCAGACAAAATGACAGCATAGCCATAGTTCAGCGCACCGTTTATAAAGTTTTTATCACCTCTTTTAAAAGGCAACCCGAAAAGTGCATTGAAATATACCTTAGCGGCGTGCCCTTCCCTGTTTGAAACATCGCCTGGTTGAACTTCACTCGCATATCTTTCAAGAAGTTCTGCCTGCCCTGCTTCGACAGTCTTCAACAACTTTTGCTGACATAGAATTTTATGTCTGACGATTTCCGCCCATACGTCGGCACGAACCTCTTCGCTCCATTCGAGCTGACGTTTAAGGCACCCACTTGAATTATGCCTGCCGCTAAGCGGCAACAGTTGCGACAACGGATTATGCTTTTCATCACAGAATACTACGCTTATTTTCTGCCTTATAAGTTCACAAAGAAGAGCTGCGGTTAAAGATACGCCCGTAGACTCGACTATGAGCGTATCTATTTCCGCAAGATATACTTTTTTAATTTCTTCACCGCGACAAATAAGATAACCGAGCTTATATTCTATCTTGCACCGCCTTGTGATAACTACAACCCGCCAACTCATAAAAGCTCTTTCAAATTTACAACTTTGCGATAATATCCCGTGGGCGACTGATATATCATCTTTATATTAACGTCCTGCACAAATTTATTTGAAAGTATTACCCCCGCACGAGCCGCGCCGCCCAGAAGCGTCAAATCCGCAGGCACGCTTTTGCACTGCATCAAGTGAAGAATTTCAAACAATACCCTGCACTGCTCTTCAAGCGAAAGAACAACGAAGGCATCCCTTTTCTGACTTAGGAAAGACACCTGCCCCTTTATAGACAACCCCGCATATATGGGAGAGGCAAGCTTTTGAGTAAGTGCGTCATAAATGAAAAGGTTATCTTCGGAGGTTATGCTCTTACCTGCCTGCAAATCGGGATTATTGAGTTTCTTTCTGTCACGCATATAGTTGCTTATACTCTTTAAATATTTTACCAAAGGCTCGTCAAGGAACAGTTGGTTTGCATTACACCAGATTACCCTGTCCCCCGTTCTGCCACGCAGCCATGCGTAAGAACCGTCTATGCAGAAAAGAGTATTGAGTTTAATATTGTCAATGAGAATTTGCGCATCTTTCAATCCCTGCCTGTTTTTGCAGAATTCAATTTTTGCCTCTTTGCTACCGCCCGTCTGCTTATCGAGATACAAGGGGTACGCTTCGAGCGAAAGAATAGTTTTACCATTCTTGCCCGTACTTTTAACAAGCATAAAATAGGCAGTCGTAGCCTTATTATATCCGCCGTATTTTGATGTATCCGTAATTGCGCCCTTTGCCTTTAACGGAACAAGGTCGTCATTAGTGCCTGCGGGAACGGGGTTGACATCGAAAAGTCTGCCCTTGCCGCCGAGCGTCATTCGCACGACTTTGCAGGTATTCTTTGAAACGGTATGTAAAATTCTTTTCAAATCACCAACTTTCCAAGCACCTTTAATATCTCTGTCATAGAGGTATTTAAGGTTATAGCTGTTCAAGTCATTTGACCTGAAATACACTGCGGCATTGTGATTGAACTTGGTGTTATAAACATTGCCGACAACTATATTTATATAGGCATCTTTGGCGTGGTGCAGGTCGTTGAGTTCGCGCACTTTTATTATTCCGAACTTGTCCTTGAACTCATTTGCATTGCCTGCCTTTGAATACACAATTTCGGTTTCGGGCAACATTTCGCCGAGTATCCTTGCCGCTTCCTTTGTACTCTGACGAGTAGAAACAAGCTGACGGTTTATAAAGTCTGCAAGTTCATCCTGCGTCAAAGGGGTTGTACGCACTAGCCTTTCATACTTTTTATCGCTCATCAGCCCTTTTTCTCTGAGCGCCCGCCAAAACGGCGTCATATCTCTTCGTATATCGTCTGTCAAAGGATAATTATCGCTCTTTAAAGAGTTCTCTGTCTTAAAGACAAGCACTCGGTTGTCAAGACTGTCGTCCTTTATCTTTGACTGAGGATAGATGTGGTCTATGTCGCAGATATTTGTATCAAATACCTGTTCAAGAGAAATGGGCTTGCCCGAATACATGCTTCTGCCAAGCTGACGATAGTATAATACAAGTTTGTCGCTGTTGAATTTTGTATCAACAGTTCCCTCTATTTCGGAAACCCAATTGCTTTCCTCGCCCTTGATATTTTTGAATAAATCAATCAGCTGCTGTTTACGCGAAACTGTGCGTTTGCCTTTGCGGCTGTCGTCGTTGACTTCCCTTGCCGTTTCTATGAAAAGTTTTTCCGGCGCGCCTTTGCAGACTTTTACTATTTCTTTTACAAGAACTACCGTTCGCCAGATAGCGCGCTTAACCGAAGCGGAACAACGCAAATCCTTAATAGCGGAATATGTAATTTTACCGCTTGGCATATTTTCCGCATTAAATTCATTCACAGCCGCTGCAAAGCCGTACTTTGCCGACATGAGCTGCATAAAGTTTTCGCCCGTATTTCTCATAGCCTGAATTACAGTCATCAGTTCGCCATTCTCGTCTGCACATTGAGGGCTTACTATGCCATCGAGAAGGGTTGCAGAAAGCCTGCCCCACTTGCTGTAATTCAATCCTTTAATGCGCTTTATTCTCTCTGCTGAAAGCACATCGCCGTACTTTTTTCTTATTCGCTTTTCCAATCTGTCCTTATCGGAAATTAGCGTTATCCAGCATATAATCTCCTCGCACATATCGCGGCGAGTATTTACCAATTCGCCCATAAAGCGCAAATCATACCAAGGCGAAAGCGAAGACTTGAAATCGCCGTCAATGCCGCTGAACACCTCCGCAGTACTGCCGGCAGGGAGCACTCCGTTTCGGATAAGGAGCGAAAGGCAATTTTTTATCGTTACTTTCTTGTGCTCTTTTGCATATTCATAGATGAGCCTGCGCGCCTCTTCATTTTTCTGTCCGTTTATCCTCAGATTATTAAGTTCGTTCAAGAATGTAAATTCGCTGTATAAAAGCGAACTTGCAGGAAGAACATCCTGACCGATAAGATATGTACACTTGTTGGTCATGCGACGAATAAACTCTTCCTCGGACGCATCGGCATCTATAGCCTTGTCAAAGTTCCAGGGGGTGATGCTGACATTTTCATACCCTTTATGTCTTATCGACCATGCAAACTTACTTCCCGTATTCAGAGGTCCGACATAGTACGGAATACGGAAGGTAATTAAAGATATTATCTTTTCAGAAACTGTCAGACCGTCCTGCTCCTTTGCAAGGAAGGGAAAATATTTCTCTGCATTATGAAGTATTGCTTTAAGCTCTTGAAGGTGAACCTGATAGGGAATTACGCCGTTCGCATTAGAGACCTGTTTTGGCAGAAATTCCCCCTTATCCATTTCAGAAAGCACTTGTTCGTCTGATATACCCACCACCTTTTTCAAGTAGGCGTAGAAATCGTCTTTTGAGCATTTTGAATAGCCCTTGTGCCTGTCCATGCCGATATATGCGGCATAATTGTTTACCTTTATTTTATGGCGGAACACATCTGCATATTTTTCGGGGCAGTGATTAGATATGTAATCTTTGAGCCACTTTAAATCGGCTTTATGCTTTTCGTATATTTTTACTTTTGCAAGCGAAATATACTTTTCGTCGCCCATAATACCACAAAGCACCGACCAATCGTATATAGCTTTCAACGACATTACAAGAGCGATATTGTCAATGCCTACAGCACTTTCTATTGCAGGCAGATCCTTATCCTCAAAAGATGCCTTCTCAAACGAAAAACTCTTTATATCTTCGTAGTCATCGTCTGCGCCATAAAGCTCTTTAAGACTTGTATTACCGCCGGTTATTGCCTTGACTACTGACAAAAGGCATTTGTCCTTGCCAGTTTTTAAAAGTTCCGAAAGCTTCTTTTGTCTGTCGCGTTTACCGCCTTTATTTTGCTTTAAACAGGTCATTACCTCGTCAAGTTGTTCCAAATCGAGAGTAGGCAATTCCAGATCGCTTAAAGCAAGGTTGACTTCATAAAATTTCTGCCTTACAAGTTCAGAATTTTCTGTTTCAAACGACTGCGCTTCAAAGAGGAAATGCCCTCGGTTTTTTAATATATGATGAAGTGCAAGATATAAAAGACGGATATCTTTCACTTCACCGTTTATCAGCGTCGCTCTCAAATGATAGATTGTGGGATACAGTGCATAATATTGCTTATCCGTAAAGCCAATATCGGCAAACAGCGCGTCAGAAGTAGTCAATCTGCCGTCCTTATCCTTAAAAAATAGCGAGCTATTATTCAATCGAATAAAAAATAGCGGGTCAACTTTACTGATTTCTTCTGCAAAAAGGCTCTGCAACAGCAATAATCTTTGTCTTGTTCTTGCTGTACGCCGCCGAGAAGTTCTGAATGCGCGTCTGTCCTGCGCTCCTTCCCCCTCGTCAAAAAGATAGCTGCCCCAAAGCTCATTGCCTCGAGCCTTCAAAAGGTTATATTCCTCGTCAGTAACCGCCCAACCGACGGAATCTGTACCCATATCAATTCCGATATAATATTTTTTATCCATTAGTATTGACTTTCCCCTTTATTTGTTATATATTAAAGATAGTTGAACGAATGACTACCGTTCAGGATAACACCATTAGTTCAAATAAGATTTTTTCAAACCGCCGATTTTTCGGTTGTACACGCTGTGTACTCAAAGAGAACTGTTGCATAAAACAGTTCTTTTTTATTTGTAATTGTACTGAAATCCGCTCTTTCAGTTTAGCACATAAAATGTTAAATTTCAATATTTAAAATCAATCCTATATTTAAATTTCATTATATAGTAAAGATAATCTTTAAATTGACTAAAATATGTATAGTAATAAAGCCGCCCTTTAACAGGGCGGCTTTATTGCATTTTAAATATAAGTATCAGGTTTAACTAACAACTTAAAAATAGCTTAAAATAAGATGCGATTCCAATAGTGGTTGATATTAGTTGAGGTAAGATAAGTCGCCGCAGTGAAAGAATTTGCAAGAGAACTGCTTGAAATGCTTGTTCCACTTGTCGCCGTGCTTGAAGGCGAAACCCACTAGCCGCTTGTTTTGTCAAATGTTACGATTGTAAGTAAACTATAACCACAGCTCGTCCAAATTTCCACACTCGTTATACCGTAGAGGACGGTTATACTTTTAAGCGTTATAAAACGCATAATATCGTATACTTGCACACGAGACAAAAGACTATTATTTTTAGAATTAAAAACTGATAGTTATTTTATTAAACACAGATAAAATAAAAGCATCTTTTAATTAAGAAATCCACCAGCAAACAATGCTCGCAAATTTTTAATATTATTTTAGTGCTGACTATAAGTTCCTGATTAAAAATATATTTCGTATAAAATATTATCTTATGTTATTCTTGATTTGCTGTACCCAACATTGTGCCATAAGAGGTTGTATTGGTACTTATTAATACATCTTCTGTCTTTAATCTCGAATTTCCTCCGCAGATACCGCCTACCCATTCTTCGCCAATGATTTCCGCTTCGTTGGTACAATTCACAATCTCAAAATAACTGTTGTAATCATTCCAATTATAACTTTGATAATAAGCATAAACATATCCAGCTATACCACCAACATACTTACCGCCAGTAACAGTATTTTTATTTTCATTAGCCGTTACTTTGTATGTAGCGTTACTCCTTGTACATGTAGCATATCCAAAAATGCCACCAACATAATTATTCCCACTGACTTGACCATAATTGACATTGTCATAAACAGTATTGGTATTAGACAAATAGATGTATCCCGCTACACCACCAACGCAATTACCGTTGTAATTCACGTTAATATCAGAGTTATTTACACAACCAATAATGCCTGTACAATAGCCTGCAACACCCCCAAGGTATGTATTCCCATCGCTGTTTGCTCCGGTAGCAATTACTTCTCCGGCATTGTTGCCGTATTCTATTACTCCTGCATACCCTGCTAATCCGCCAACATAATAAGAACCTGTTATAGTATTATTATTAGTAAAGCCAGTTGCTTTAATATTTGTGTCAGGGGCATAGCCAACAAGTCCTCCAACATATTGACCGCCTGTAACATCCGCAATGTTTTCACAGGTTGTCATAACTGAAATTCGCTGAGCAGAGCCGATCAATCCACCAGCATAATCGTTAAGCTTATTACATACAACCTCACCTTCATTCTTCAAAACGGATATGCTGAAATAGCTATTATAGTCATTCCAGTTATAACTTTGATAAAAAGCATAGACTCTTCCAAAAATTCCACCAACATGACTATCGCCATGAACAGAGTTATAATTATCATTATTTGATATGGCATATGTGGCATTGCTTCTTACACAAGTTACATATCCAGCTATACCTCCGACATATTTATAACCTTCAATTGCGCCATAATTAGTATTATTATTAACTCTGTTGCTATCAGATACAACAATATAACCAGCCAAACCACCAATATAAAGCCCGCTGTGTTCAACTACTATATCTGCATAATTTGTACAATTAACAATTCCATCACATTCACCAGCGATACCACCAACACAACCCTTGTTTACATCATCTTCATAAAAAGCATTAAGCGACACTATAGTACCGCTATTAGTTGCGTTCTCGATAACGGCCGCCTGCCCTGCAAAACCGCCTACTTTACCATTTCCCGTTATGGTATTAACATTCTCTTCACCAGCCGCATTTATATTTGTATCAGGAGCGTAGCCTACTAATCCACCCACACAAATGCCTCCGCTGATGTCGGCCTTATTTTGCGAAGCAGTCAGATTTGTAAGTCTTGTAGCCTTACCGATTAGTCCTCCTGTATCGTTACACTTATCACTACCAATAATTTTACCTTCATTCACTAAACCAGATATTGAAAAGTAGCTATTATAATCATTCCAATTATAACTTTGATAAAAAGCATATACCTCACCAAAGATGCCACCCACCCTATTTGAACCCGTCACAGTATTCTTATTAGTATTATCTGATATATAATATGTAGAATTACTTCTGACACAAGTAAGATATCCTGCAATTCCGCCTATATTATCCCTGCCACTAATTTCGCCTTGATTTAAGCATCCAGATATTGCATTACTTACATTCACAGTAGAGGACCCAGCGATTCCCCCAACGGAGTCCATTCCTAAAACATTCGCATTATTGGTACAATTAATTAATTTACCACAATTATTCCAACCGACTAGTCCTCCAACATAATTATAATATGTAGGTTTAACTACACCGCTGACAGTTACATTTTCTATTGTACCATTATTTGTACCAGCAACTGCACCTGCATAACCCGCATCCCCACTTGCTGTTATACTTACGTCTTCAATAGCCAAATCTTTAACCGTACCGTTTAAAGTACCAAACAAGCCAATATTCTTCATATTAACAGCATTTATATTAAGATTGCTGATGCTATGTCCGTTACCCACAAGCGTGCCACTAAATCCCTCTATAGGTGTCCAATTTTCTTCGCTTGAAAGGTCAATATCCGCACCAAGAACATACGCCTTGCTACTATTAGCAATTGCTTTTAATTCTCCCAAAGTCGAAATAATATTAGTTTTAATTGTAATATTTATCAATTCTGACACTAAATCGCCATCGGTATCAGAATGAGTAGAATGATTGCAGTACTTTGCCCAAAAACTTATTTCTGCTACAGAATTTACGGTATATGTAGCAGTTGTTTGTTGTGTACTAATTCTTGTATCCACACCGTCAACTCTCGCAAAAAATTCTATACACGATGCTTTATATCTACTACCGTCATGGGCATTCGTGGGGGCTTCAGGCATTGTTGAAAAACTCAAATTAACAGTTTCACCAACTTCGACTTCGGTCTTATCTACAATAACGGTTATCTTTTCTAATTGGCTTTCTCCGCCATTGAAATCAATACCACAAGCTGTTAAAGCCATTGCACAAAAAAGAAAAATACTTATTAACAAAATAAAGATTACAACATATTTTTTCCTTGCCATAATTATCACCATTAATTATTTTTTTACAAGATTTGATGCTGTTTTGATTGCAAACGCAACTAGAATCATAATCCCGGAGAATACAGCGGAAACCGCGAGAAAGCCAATGATACTTGCCGAAAAAGATATTAGAGCGTTTGTAAATGTTTCCAGGACATTTAATGAAATAAAATACATTACGACATCCGCAATCAACAGAAGCATAACAATGACTATTAAACCACTTAATCCGCCTTTTATATCTGCCGTACTCAATTCCATATGGTTTGAAATCATAAAAGCCAATAAAAAAAATATCCACCAAAGAATACTTCCCATATTAGTAAAACCAAATATGATTTCTATTACACTCCAAAATAGTTCTAAAATAGACAGATAGGTATAAGTGTCAAGCAAATCAAATGTGATTAACGAAACAAATGCAAGTTCGCTTTGCATATCATAAAAAATATTCGGCACTAGCAAATACATAAACAGCAGAATTACGCCGCTTCCACCTAAAATTGGAGCTATACCAATAAAAAAATTACCTACTCGTTGATAAATATTTTTTGGATTATATGAATGCTCAACATAGCCCAATGTTCCATCGCTACTATCAGGTTGATACAATTTAATTGCCGTTATTTTATGTCCAAACACAATACACATAAGAGCATGACTTAATTCATGGATAGGTGTACCTACTATACCGGTTATTAACAGAATTTTAGTTCCTTTCTCTCCGACAATATTACAAAACGCTTTACGGCAAAGGGCAATCAGTAGCCCAAAAGCTATGATCACCCCAACCGTAAAAATTAATTGACTTAAAAAGCTAAATATTATTTCCATATACTTTAAGCAATATATTGAGCAGATACTTCTGTTGATTTGTTAGAATCAAGCATATATACGCCGTTATCATTAAAAATATTGCCTAGCACCTGCACTTGTATTTTATATACAGCCCCAACGGTTGTCATAGTAAAGTTAAATACTACCTCCGAGTCAGTTTCGGAAACAATATTATTCCTTTCTATTCCGCCGACATATAATTTATAACCAGTTGCCTCATCCTGCTTTTTTAATGTAACGATTAGCGTATTACCGTTCGTTTCAACTTTAAATGAATTATCATTAATTAATGTTTGCTGCTCAACAGGCTGTGTAAAACGAGTTACTCTTTGCGTAAACGAATAAATATCTGAATTGATAATATCCGTTCCATTACCTATTGCTCTTACACTCACTTCAAATTCCCCTTCGGTAATAAACTCTGGGGTATATGAATTTGTGTTTACTGTAGTCCAAGTTGCATCCTTGCTCAATTTTATTTCATATGCAGTTGCAGCAGGAATGGTATCCCATGTGTAGGTGCTGCCGTTTCTATTTACTTTAGATATTGCGGCAAGCTTTTTAAACGAATAAGAATTTGATTCTGGCGAATCTATTGTTTGAACATTATCACCAACAGCAATAATCTTTACAGAATAATCCGCCGCATCAAAATTGGACATTGAATATGAATTTCCGGTCACATTAACCGTATATTCTTCCCCGCCATTTTTAGAGATTATTAACTTATACGCATTGCAATTAATACTGTCTACCGAAGAAGGATTCCACACAAGATTATCGCCATTAACTTTAATATTAGTAGGACGATTATATTTACTTATTGTTTTTGTAGCTGAGACATCTGAATCTATAACGTTTCCGCCATTACCTATGGCATATACACTAATCTGAGTTCCTCTGCCTTCAGTAATATAACTTTCATAACCAAGTAAGTTAAAAGAAGTTGCATCAGCATTATATATTTCTGTCCCCAGTATAACTTTATATGCCGTAGCCCCGGCAACGGTATTCCAAGTTAATAACCCATCTTTAATAACAAGGCTTGAAGGAGTAGACAACTTATTAATTGAAAGAGCATTTGAAAAACCACCCGTTATCACTTCCTCGCCATTTCCCATTGCCTGAACATAAACTGAATGGGAACCAGCAGAAAGATCTGTAAGGGTATAAGATGTTGTAGTAACTTCCGTTCTTTTTCCATCAATTGTAATGACATACTTACTAGTATGATTTACTGAATCCCAAGAAATTTGATTACCGTTAATAATTACATTGTTAGGAGCCGCCAATCTGGTAACATTAAAATCAAGAGGGACTTTACAATCAAGCACTGCACCTTCACTTGTAACTGCGCCACGCGCAAAAACCTTGAAGTTTACAACAGATTCTTCTGTTTTATTTGTCATTTTTGATAGATCTACCGAGAAAGTTGATCCACTGCTTACTGTAGCAATTTCAACATCATCAGCAAGTAGAGAATAACCGCTTGCACCAACTACAGGCGTAAATGTTACCGAAACCTGATTTTGCTCTAAAGGTCTGTTAACAATTTGTGCGTTTGTCGGCGTTGCCAATCTTTTAACTGAGTACGCTGAACTATATTTTGACTCATATACCCCACCGGTTCCAAGCGACGTTGCCTTAACATAAACAGAATAATCACCCGCATCCTCAAACGAATATTCATACACAAAAGTTTCTGCGCCAACGCTGGCTGTATGCGTAACGGTATCACCTTTACTTATCTTTATTTCATAACCGCTACAACCGGTTACTTGATTCCATTTTATAACGCCATCCCCATAACTGACTACAGGACTACGCAAAATATTGATAGTTATTTCATTTGACCAGCGCGAAAAATAGAAATCACTTCCCCCTATCGGTAGAATTTGTATTCTATAGCTATTACCACTTGACAAAGCAGCATATTCATTTGATGTTAATTCTTCGTTGTTCACTATGCCATTTATTTTTATTTTATATCTCACAGCATTCTCTGAAGCTGTCCACTTTAAAATGCCATCAACAACATTTAACCCTTCAATAGGTGCAATATATGTATAGTTCTTAGCTTCACTATACTTAGAATTAAAAATCTTTTTATTATTGTCGCCTACAGCACAAACGGAAACAGAGAAATCCTCCGTTCCTGCGATATACTCAAAACTGTTCGTATTAGTTGCAAATTCCTCATTGCCAATTTTTATTACATACGAAGCGGCATCCTGTACTTTTTCCCAAGTAAACACTTCCGAATCATATGAAATATTGTTTGGAGCAGCTAAAACAGTTCCAGTAAGCGCAGTACTCCACACCGAATAGTAAGGATTATTACCATCTACGCTTTCAGCAACACCTTTCAGGGCTCTTACTTTATAAGAAAACTCTCCGGGTTGTACAGCATAACTGGTTGTACCGACATTGCTGTTCACAATATCTCCGTTATACATTATTTCGTACTTTTCGGCTTCTTCCAACGGTTCCCAAGTCAAATTGCCGTCTTCGATATTAAGATTTGTTACCTGTCCGATGTTCTCAAAACGAAGAGAATATGTTGGATTTTTATCGCTGCCTTCTTTAACCACAGCTTCTATGTAAAAATCAAAATCTTCACCCTGAGAATCATATCTGTAAGATACGGCACCTTCAGCTTGGCTAACAACAATCGACGTACCGTTATCTATGCATATTTTATAATTTTTTGCATTTTTTACGCTGTCCCAAGTAATGACCTCACCATTATAAGTAAGATTTGTTATGCTTTTTGATGTTCCTTCGCTTGTGCAAGCCGAAAATACAAAAATAACACCAAGTAATGCCAAAACGCATATTAAACCAGAAATCAACTTTTTCATAATTTTCTCCTAGTAATTTTAATTATTGATAACTCCAAATATGTTCTGAAAGGTCGCACCATTTGTCTGCTTCCCTATATGCATCCAACACATCTGTCGTATTTTTTATATAAATGCCAAAGTCCACACTAATATTGTCAAATGCAGCATCACCTAAAACGGGTGGCAAACATTCCATTATTATTGAATTTAAATTATTACAATTATTGAAAGCATAATCCCCTATAGCTGCAATGTATTGAGAAATTGTTACTTTTTCAATTGATGAAAAAGAAAAAGCATTAGCTGATATTCCAACTATTTTTTTTGCATTCAATATTGAGGGTATCGACACTTCCTTTGCTGTACCAAAATATTGTCTTATAACATACCCCTCATCTACCTCTTCAACAGCAAAGTCACCATAAATAGTTCCAAGCGAATAAATATTGCTAGCCATATCTTTCCAGTTTGTTGCATTTTGATAATTCTTAACCATATTGCTGAGCACATAAACTGAAAACGTTTCTGCAACGCCAATAAAAGCTGTCTGGCTCAATGTCGGAATCTTTGTCTGCTCAATTTTTATAGCTTTTAAATTTATACAATCTTTAAACGCATTGTCTTCTATTGTAAAAGACACGACATCGCTTAAAAATGAAACATTTACAAGATTAATGCAATTCTCAAATGCTCCCTCTCCGATTGTAGAAATTTTCCCACCTATAACTATAGAAGACAATTTTGAATTGCTGAATGCGTAATCCAATATTTTTGTCGCTGAATCATCAATATCATATGTAGTACCTTGTTTCCCTAATGGATACTGCACAAGATATGACGATGTGCCAACTTTACAATACAAAACATCTTCAATAACCATATATCTATTATTGTTTTCATCAATCTGGAATTGTTGTAATGATGCCGTGTTTTTAAATGCACCATCTCCAATAATAGATATATTTGCTGATAACTTTATTGACTCAATAGAAGAACATCCGGCAAAAGCTTCCTTTCTTATTGAAGTCACCGCTAATGGTATCTCAATATCAGATAATTCTACACAGTTTGCAAAACACCTTTCTGGTACAGTTTCAATAGCTAAAGGCAAATTCACTTTTTCTAATGATGCACAACCTTCAAACGCACCATTAATTATTTCTTTTATGGTTTGAGGTAAAATAACCTCTTGTACCGTAACAGAATTTATTGATCTAAGTCGAGTAACCTTTTTACCATAATACGAATCAGGTATAACTATCGTTTTTGCATCACCGCTATAACTGACTTCATATTCCTTATCCCCTGTGGAAGGAATTGTTGTAAATTGTAAAACATCGATTGTCGCCGGAATAAATTCTGCATACAACATCACAACATTTGAATCAGTATCTGTTACCGTATATGGCAACTTTAACTCCGAAAGCATAGTTTGATCAAAACACCAAGCTTTAAAACAATAATTATCTTTTACTGCATACGGAATTTCCTGTAAAACCGTACCAACTGCATACGACTCCTGAGTAATTACTTCCCCTTCACCGGAAGAAAATATGTATGTTATCATCTTATTGCTCCAATGAGCATATAAAGTCGTGCCGTCATCGTCCAATGGATATATTGCATTGGTAAAAATCTTTGTCTCTTCAAAAAATTCACCACTACTATCAGTTATCTGGATTCCACTACGTTCTGAAGTGTACCAACCAGAAAACGTAAAGCCTGACTTTTGGGGAACCGGAAGTTTATTGGTTATTTCAGAATCATAAGTAACAGTAATTGCATTAACATCATCATAAGCCGTTGCCCCACAATAATTTAAAGCAATACTATATTTATTAGCTTCCCAATGAGCATAAACATTAGTAGAATTATTTTTACTCCATTTCATGCCTGCACTGCTACCCTGATTGTCTGAATAAGCATCGCCGCCTTCTTTCTCGCTATACCACCCTAAAAATGTATAGCCAATTTTTTCCAATGCACCAAAATCATACTCATTATCGTTACTAACGGTAACATCCTTTATATAGCTATCGCCATCATAAAGCTTTACTATGACCTCTCCACTTGTACAGGATGCAAGGACAAATAAAATCATTGTCAGCGCCATAGAAATACACAACAATAAAAACATACGCCATTTATTTAACATTTGAATTCTCCATAAAACAAAAAACGTGTTCCAACCGGAAACACGCTCTATAAAATGTATCTCTGGCTGGCACTTGCTAAATTATCAATTCACTAAATACTTGCCATCTGAAAAAAAACAATGAATAGTTATAAAATACCTAATTAGGTAATTTTAATTATAAAACAACCTTGTTAGATATGTCAAGTATCTATTTAGAAATATATGATAAAATTATTAATGGGTATAAAATGTTTATAGATATTTTTAACGATTTGCTTGATGAAAGAAATCTTAACCGAAAGCAATTTGCTGAACAGAGCGGTATTCCATACACTACAGTAATTGGTTGGACTAACCTAAATAGGTTACCCGACTACAATGCTCTAATTAAGATATCAGATTTTTTCCAATGTTCTGTTGATTATCTTGTCGGGAGGCAAAATTATTACGATTATGCACCACAATCAATTTCCATGTCAAAGCAAGAACAAAAGCTTATTAGCAATTACCGTAAGTTGTCGCAAAATGACAAAGACATTGTACAGACAATAACCTCTGCGTTGGTCAATAAATAGGCTGTATTTGCTATATCAAAGTTACAATTAATTAGTATAATTTACAAATAAAAAATAGCGGCGGAGCGTTGATGTCAACGCTC